>Ga0137360_10000043_pt1 | contig 69676 bp, 62 predicted proteins | sample Mad1_60_16metaG_FD_104924 | JGI IMG/M metagenome (GOLD analysis project Ga0137360, IMG submission 104924) | Vadose zone soil microbial communities from Angelo Coast Range Reserve, California, USA - Mad1_60_16 metaG | ecosystem: Environmental > Terrestrial > Soil > Vadose zone | place: USA... | reverse complement strand
GGGCTTTTTGTAGTTCTTCAGCAGATTGTCTATCAGCTCGTTGTCTATGGTCATCTTTCTCCTTCTCTAACCTTACTCGGTTAGTTCAGCGATGACCATTTACACAAAACTTTTTACACCCTCGTCGGATTAGCCGTGGCTCGAAGAATCCATCTTTCGATTGCCCTGGCCACCCCATCTTTTTCGATGGTTGTGGTTACCCAATCAGCGGACGCCTTGACCGCGAGGGGTGCATTCCCCATCGCAACCCCAATTCCTGCATATTGGAGCATTTCGATATCGGTGAAGTCGTTCCCAACGGCCATCACATTTTCCGGTCGCAGTGCCATGATTTCCTCAGCCAGATAACTCACAGCCGATCGCTTGTTTACGGCTGGATGGAACGCTTCAAGCAACGTTATTGATTTGTACTGCTTTACTTGAGTTCGGCTGTGCGAATTCTTCAGCTGGCTGGAGAGCCGTGCAACGACTGAGACATCATCGCTCAGCACCATCACTTTCGTGGTTGCCTGATTTAGCAGTTGCCGTAAGTCACTCAAAACAATTGGCTCAACCTTTGACCCTTCGAAATACTTGATCGATGCGCCATTCAGATTCGAGACGTACACATTGTCCTGAATATAGAAGTGAATGGATAGGCGGCCGTTCAGGCTTAGCCGTTCCGTATGATCCAGCATTTGTGCTGCAACTCGAGGTTCTAAGGGCCAGTGACGGTGAATGAACCCAGTACTGGGTTCCTGGATTAGGGCTCCCTCATAGCAGATTAAGGGTAATGTTGAACCGATGGAATCATATGCGTGCAGGGAAGACTGATGCCGTCGACCGGTAGCGATAGCAACCGCGACCCCCCGGCGTTGGGCTGAATGGATGGCCTGTGCGACGGAATCCCGGATGCGATTCGATTCGTCCACAATCGTGCCGTCAAGGTCGAGCACCACCAAGCGGACGTCGGTGGCCGTCTTCGAGGGTACCATCCGGACTGCTGAGTCGTTGCGGTCCTTGTTTTCGTTCATCTGCGATTCACAAGACAAGCAGCGTTCCGACTCTGCTCGATCCAGAGCTTACAGGCTCGTTACGTCGGGTGGCTGAACTTAATCGGTTTAACACTCAGCAGATCGATGTATTCCACATCGTCCTCCCCAAAAGCATCGAATCAAATCGCCAGGCTTGCGTTTAGCCGATCCGAAATCACCATTGAGCCCGGTTTGTGCGTGATGCTAAGCGACGGGCGCGCACGCTCTATCGCAAGCTGCGCCGTGACTCCACAGGCCCAGAACACTGGGATCTCATCTGGGCGCATCTGCGGTGGCTTCCCATTAAACAATGGCCTTTCCAGATCGCTTATTCCGATCAGTTCAGGCGCGCCAATATGGATGGGTGCGCCATGGACGCTCGGAAAGCGCGACGTGACTTGGATCGCCCGTATGGCGTGTGGGGGAACAAGCGGCCGCATCGTAACGATTATCTTTCCGGCAAACGCGCCGACCGAGGCTGTGTCAATGTTGGTCTGATACATGACCACGTTGTCACCGCGAGCCACGTCACGCAACGACACACCCGACTCCATCAGCGCATGCTCAAAGGAAAATGAACAACCCCAAACAAAAGCGACAAGATCGTCGCGCCACAGGTGTTTGATATCGGTCGGCTCCTCGACCACCTCACCATCGCGAAACACCGTGTAGCGCGGAACATCGGTACGAATGTCCACGTCTTCACCCAACATTGGCAGATAAGGATCGCCCACACCACCGATGGCGATGAGCGGGCAGGCTTTCGGGTTGCGGTGGCAGTAAGTAGCAAAGTCGAGCGCGTATTTCTGTGGCAGAATACATAGGTTTGCCTGGACATACCCTTGGGAAAAACTGGATGTATATCCCGCATACTGACCGCTGCGAAACAACAAGCGAGCCTCATGGGCGCTTAGAGACAGCGTTGCGGGCTCGGAGACGGAAGGGGATGTGTTCATAGCGTCGTAATCCGGGGACAATTCCTGGTGATTTTATCTTTCAGGTTCTTCATGTTCTAGCCTACACATCTCTTTAGCAAATCGATCTTCTCCTTGAAATAGTCCCCGCTAAATCGCCCCTCAGCCCTGGCAAGCTCAAGGATCGCCTTCTTCCGGGCCATGTCGAGCATCTGAAACAGCTTTGCCAGCTCGGACAATTCATAGGACAACAATCGAGTAATGCACCTTGATGTGTATTCCAGGTTGCGCGTGGCAAGAAGATCGGCGAACTCCTCAAAGCTGGCGATGCAGGAGTGATTAATTGCGTATTCAACTTCTGGTTCAGTCTCTGCAATTTCTCGGTCGATCGCCAGAATATAGAGCCAGCAAATCTGTGGCGGATCCAGTTTGGCAAAGGCCTGCTGCATGTAGCGCTGATGCGTCCCGGTAACTTTGACATCATTCACGAAGAGAATTGACCGTCCGCGAAAGTCGCGCGGTTCGATTAATGGCTCGGGCGAGTGCTCATAAAGCTGGCTTCTTTCCTGCTGCGTAAACGTGCTGTAATTGTGGTACTTATTCAGGGACTCCGAATCCCTAATCTCCAAGTCATCTGTTTCGACACAAAGATGTACGAGGGACAGCGTGATGGAGTCTGGCAGCTTGTTCTTTAGATCTTCGTAAATATACGAACACAGCAAATTGGGCCCCCCTGGAAGAACGTTGAAGGCTGGGCCGGTTATTGCCCAATCAGTGGGTCCCGGAAGAGATTGCGTGATGACTTCCTCTGCCAGCCGTGACAGTTGAGCACCATAATAGTCGACGCTTTCAGTGACCCCCAATTTTAGACGCGGGTAATGGCCGAAAAAGTCATCACTATAGTCGATTGGCAACTTCTCTATGACGCGCAGCGAACGGAGTGACGTTTGTGGGGTGATTGTCAGGTTCTCTCTCCTGGAATAAAGCGCCTTCACATTCCATTGATCAGCCAATAATAGCCGGCAACGTTGAGTGCAGGTATCGCGACATTCTAGAGTCCGAGGTAAAAGCCATCGGGCTTTTGAATAGCATCACACGCGCACTGACTCGGAGACCATTCTATTGGTCGGGATATGGAGCAGATGCCCCTATCGTTCGTCATCGGATATCTCGGATCAAGCTGGTCCGATAAAGGACTCCGACAGACAATGGACGACGATATCATCGTTACCTATTCTACATCCACATCGTTCGTCCGATCATCGCCAGCGTGGGTCCCTTTTGCGCCGTATGACCTGACAAGTTCCATCTGCTTCTGGAAGCCGTCCAGATTTTCAAAACCGTTCAGCATCGCTAGTTCCAGCAATCGGTTTCTGCGCTCCTGATTGAGCGCCCGGAGCACCTTGTCAAGTTCCGCGATGCTCAAATGCATCAGCCTTTGCACGCATTTGCCAGTGAATTGAATCTGTTCGCGCGACACCATTCGCAAAAGATCCTCGAACGGTGCGAAGTTGATTTTCCATTCTATGTTGGGCTGCGTCCTGCCGATTTTCGGATCGACGACGATTACATATAGCCATCTGATGCAGGCAGCTTCGGCACGCTCAAAGTACTCCTGCATTGCGTGTTGTTGCGCACCTGTGACGCACATGTCGTTGACGAATAAGATCGGGCGTCCGTGGAAATCATCGTTACGAACCAACCGCCGGCTCGATCGCTGGCGTTCTGTCACGCGGTCTGCAAAATCCAGTTTTGCATAGTCCTGCGACTTGGTCGGATCTTTCCAATCGACTGAGGCCGTCGGCCCGCTATCGTGCTGGATATCGATCAGGGAAAGCTCTTGGGAAGTGCGCATGTCTCGCTCACGCACGTACAAATCAAACAACTCCCGGCACAAGAGGTTGGCGGCAGCCGCTGTCTGCGCCGTGATCGCCGGCGCCGTCAATACCCAGCCGGTGTGTTCCGAGTCGTTTGCAACTAGCGTTTTCACTAGTGGAAGCAGCAACCGGGCGTAATGCCGGATGCTGTCGGCGACGCCCAGCTTGAAGGCGGGATACTGGCGAAAGATCTCTGCGTTCGCGTCAAGCGGCAGCTGGTTGATGTAGTGCAAGCAAATGATATCGGCGCCGTTCATTGGCTTCTGCGAATTGCTGCTTAGATGTTGTCATAAAAAAGACTTGGGAGCACGGTAAGCGTGTGCTCCCAAGGCGGTTGCCGCTTCGTAGGTTGCTAGTATCTAAAGCCAGGGTTGCGGTGGATCAACGCACGCCTCGCTTTCGCGTTTCTCATCGCTTCCTCCAGCGTATTGTTATTGTTCTGGACTGTATCTACATTGAACCCACTTTGGCCGGTACTGAGAAGAAAGCTGAAATCGCCCCCCTCTCCTTGCGCAGCACCATGACAGCCCATGCAGCCACCCATTGAATATTTGGTGCCGCTCGCTTTGTCATTTACATTCAACTTGTTCCTTATGTTGGGTACCGGCTCGAAGCTTGGATTTGGACTCAAACCGCCGCGGAATAGTTGAATGCCCGCCTGACTGCTTTCGACGACGATATTCGCGAGATAATAGTCCTTCGTCGTCTCGTCGCTGGTCGGTATTGCCTGCACGCCGGTAAGTTGGTAGTACTGCCAAACGAATTCATTGCCAAGACCAAGAGCGCTGATCAAGCTCCTGACCTGCTGATTGACATTGGCGACATCAGCATTGCCTGTTGGTGGTAGAGTTACCTTCACCTGCTGTCCAGCCGTCGACACGACCGGCGGCGGTTGAAAACCCTTCCCGTTCGGCGCTGTATACTGTTGGCCATTCGGCCACGCCAATGGATTGTTCACGTCAAACACCCGGGTGGGATTAGTGGTGGCGGTGAAACTCGCAGCCGTCGGTGTGGTGCCCGGCGCCGAAAACCCATTCGGATCCGAAGCAAAGTAATAAGAACCAGCCTGGTATCCCGCTGGTGTAGGCAGCGGTGTCGGGGTGACGGAAGGATCCGGGGCCGGGTATAGCGTTTGGTAGTAGACTCCCGTCGGCTGATTCGTCACTTGATTCGCGTAATCATCCACTTGCTCAAAAGTAGCGTAGATAAAGCTGGAATAGTTTTTCGTCTTGTGGATTATGTGCAGCGCGATTAGTGCATACTGCCCGTTTTGGGCCACCGGGTTGTCCACGGTACCGCCATAAGTGATGACGTTAGCGACGTGGTAGCGGTACAGTTGGCTCGGGTCAATACTGGCGACCGGCCGCCATGCTGCCTTGATTTCGATTGCGCCATCATAAAGGGTTGCGGGATTCGGCAGCGGATAGTTGTTCGCGACGTACTGCCATTCCAACTGGCCGGCCTTCGCTTCGAACAGCACCTCGAACGGTTTCCCATTCACAGGAAAAAACAAGTTGTTTTGAAAGATCTGACTGGCCTCGTCGAGGTTATTGAACAGTGTGTAGTCGACGCCGCTGGGAACCGTGGGCTGCGGATTGTACACGTACTTAGGAGTTTGGTCCCATGGTTGTGGGGGCGACACCCCATTCGATGTAGCAGGAAAGACCTCAGACCGATGTTGATAGGTCTCCCAAACCAAGGGATAGGTCGAACCTGATCCTCCCTTTACTGAACTGAATGAACCTCCAGGCTGGCCGCGGGTAGGACTTGGCTTGTTCGGCGAAACGAGAGCGATAAACTCAAGCCAGGCGAACTTGGCTGCCTGCGCGTGATCGATCACGTTGTTCGTGGGCCGATATAGATCGCCGGGGATCTGCGGCGCAGTCGCGGTCAAGTCGTTTTGCGTAATTTGGGTCGTCGCAGTAACCTCGGGGCCGAACATTCCCGGCGGCACGTTCGCCTGTTTGACCGCCGATACGGGGGAGGAAGGTGCGGAAGAAGGCTTTGAGCAAGACAAAGCCACAACGACAATAGCTAATCCAATAGCCAAAAGTGTTAGTAGTTTCGTCTTCATTTTCGCATTCTTTCTCAGCTACGATGGGAAACACAAGTGTCGATTTGGTGTCGATCTGGTGACGATCAAATTGAAGCAACTCCGATGCCTCGCTGCCTGAACCAGCAGCGAGGGACGGTCACCAATCTCGAAGTGCTTCCTCCAGGCTTTTCCAACGCCAGGTACAGCTTGGTCGCTTTCGCTTTCGATACCGATCAAGGTCCTTTTCGAAATTCCTGGTTGTGCGGATACCACCTGCGGAGAAGATGAGATTTTGAAGCTTGCTCGCCCGAACGTTATAGAGGACGGCAAAATCATCGGCGGGGATTTCAAAATAATTTTGCAGCGGATGGCTAACCGCGTGCCCCGTTGACTCTTGCAAGTACATACGAAGCACCGAATGAAATACCGGGATATCCCGTCCCAAGTGCCGCTCATGAATGCCTGCGGGAAGGCCTTCAAAACCTTTGCCGGCCAGACGACGCAGGTCGCGATCCAATAAGAATCCCCCCAGGTCGCGGTGCCAAAACCGTTTGGTGGGCATTCCATCCCGCAATTCCATCAGGATATTCTGCTCATGCATTTCGCCCACGAGGCCTTCTGTCATTCCAAGGAAGTACGCTTGGTAGATGAGCGGAGCAAAAATAAACTTATCAATCCAAGCCGTGGGTTCAAGTCCGCTCGATGTGACCAGATCCACAATCCGTGGACGTTTACCATACGGGGAAGCGACCAAGCTAAACAGCGGTACGATCTCTTCTGCCGCATCAAGTTTCCAGGGCGTGTCTCGCGTCAATAGCCCGGCGTTGGTTTGCTTATGCACGAGCCCTACTGGATCATCAAGAAAAAGAATTCCTTGCTGATGCAAGTCGGCTCTGGGAATGCCGGCGAGAAGCGAGGACATACCGACGCTTCGTCTTATTTCGTTAAGCCTAACGTTTCGATTCAGCCCCCCGATCCACACGTCAACGGAAGTCTTTACCGCAAAGGGCGGAATGTTGGAATGCGGATTCCACACCAAAAGAGAGCGATGGGATGCCATTGGCGTTGCCAGGAATCTCGGGTTTCTCCACCTTGCGCCTTTCATATCGCGATTGAGGAAATACTGCACGCTCAATGGATGCACAAGCTGGGAGTAGGATTCCGAACTGGATCCCGCAAGATACCAGGGTAAGGGGCGTGTCGGATTTTGAAACAAGCGGAACCGATCCCTCGACGCTTCGAATTCCGGTAACCAAAACACCGGTTGCTGTTCCGGCCAAAAATCTGGCGGGACTGAAGTAGGCTGGATCGGGTAATCGCCTTTGCTTATCGTACGATCATTGAGTGTTTGTTCCTGATGAATCCACTTCACCAGATCCGGGTAATTCAAACTGAGTTTCTTTAGCGCGGCTCGTCCTGCCGCAGGGGGCCGCAAATAATGTTGGGGATTTGCGTTCGGTATTTTTCCCGTCATCATTCGCATACCCAATACTACAATTTCACGCGTCGCGTAATGTTCTTTTTGAGATCAACCGGCTCGGCATGAATCGAGATTATTTGATTTTGGGAAGGTCCGACTGGCGGGTCCGTTCATCGGGAGGGCTCAATATAACCGTACCAGGCGGCCTGTGGCGGATCCTGCAGAAACGCTCGACTGGCTCTCACGTATATCTGGTTGCCCCAGTCATAGTGCCAGACGACCTTTGCCGTTTCGTTCAGTAGCCCTTCCTGGGTCATGGCCCAATTCAACAGCCGCCGATTCTGTAACCTGACATCACTTTCATCAATGTGTCCAATTGCCAGCTCTCGTTCAAAATAGTCGCCGACGCTAGCGTCAGTGTCCTCTTCAAAGTTCGCGCCCATGTCGAGCAGCCCCTTGGTTATGGAATCTCGCAACGTCAGATCCACGGCCGCGCCGCTGGTGTGCGCCTGCCAGGTGCGGGAATCGGCGTCGTCGAAGGACACCGGATCGACTACGAACCGCATCGCCCAGGCCCGATGTTCTTGATCGCTGCCACTTGGGTTCTGCTGTTTTGCTCTTGTGTAATAGAAGTTCCACAAGCCCTGCTGGCAGGCTACTGAACGATGACCATCGAGCACGAACAACTCCGCCTCGAACGGCCGGAGTAGCTCGTTGACGCGAGCAAGTTTTTCAGCCACCGATTTTCGCAGCCAAACGTCTTGCCGGGCGCCCTCGATCGGAACGCCGAACGGCGGATTCTGGCCGTCGGTCTTTGCGTAGTAGCTCTCGAACGCAACGCCAACCGACTCCAAAGGGATCAGCGGCTCGCGACCGCGCGGATCATTCTTATCAATCGGAATTTCCGAATACGGGCTGGAAAACATTTCCGGCGAGGTGATCGGGACTTGATGATCAACGCGCATCCTGCTTCGTGGCATGGGGCTCCTCCCGTCGTTGTCGAAGGCTGCTGGACAACCGCACTGTTGAGTAATGGCCACCGCCCTGGTGGCGGCGGTTATTGTAGGTTCCTCCCAGCTGGCACGCAAACTATCGCAACCGTAAGTAGTGACCTATTTTGATCTTGCGCCTTTGGCAAATCTGGCGCGTAATGTAAAGAATTATGTTCAATGTTTGTCCCAACTGTGGAGACTATCGCGCCGACAAAGACATTGGACCCGAAGGAGTGCATGCGATCTGCCCGAACTGCCGCTTTCGTTATAAGTTTATCCGATTGCCACTATTTATTCTTACCGGCGCAAGCGGCGTTGGTAAGTCAACTGTGTGTCTGGAACTTGCAGCTAAGATGAAAGACGTAGTGGTTATGGAAAGCGATATTCTGTGGCGCGCAGAATTCAATCAACCGGAAACCAATTACCGCGAATATCGAGAGACTTGGTTGCGCGTGTGCAAGAACATTTCTCAGGCTGGTAAACCTGTTGTCTTGTGTGGGGTTGGAGAGCCTACTCAGTTTGAGCAATGTATAGAGCGTCGTTATTTCTCACAGCTTCATTATCTAGCCTTGATTTGCGATGATCAAATCCTTGCCTCACGGCTGCGAAGTCTTCCGACGCGGCGCCGTTCTTTCAAGGACGAACACATTAAACAGCAGGTCGTATTCAATCGGTGGCTGCTAAATAATACCCAGAATACAGAACCACCAATGACTCTTCTGGACACCTCGGAAATTACAGTAGATGAGACAGTGGAAAAAGTTGAGCGGTGGATACGAAGCTTCATAAATGGACATGCATGAACATCCTTGCACTCATCCTGCGGCGCTAGTGCTGCAATTTTGTGGTGTAGGTGCGACGCACCCAACAATGGTAGCGTCTCGCCTTGCACGGTCTAATCATCGCCCACGCTGCTCGCTTTCCCTAATAGATCAATGATAAGTTGACGAACGATCTGGACTCAACCCAAAGGAACTAATGCCATGAAATCTAAACAAAATTCGAGCGATTTCGAGTCGTATGTATCCCAACATATTGTCTCAGAAATAAGTGACGCTGCCGGCGTCCCGCTGCTCCTGCTTCAGTGCATGGATTCTCGCTACCCGCATCGGACCTTGCAAACAATGGACTCCCTGGGTCTGCGCGGAAAATACGATCAACTAATTTTGGCCGGGGCCAGCTTAGGAGTCATTCATAAGCCGGACTGGCAGACAACCTTTTTCGATCAACTTGCCTTTGCGATTAAGGAACATCACGTATCTCAGGTGCTCATACTCGATCACCGAGACTGCGGAGCTTACAAGCACTTCCTTAAACCGCCGGTCACCCCGGATGACCCGGAGAAGGAGAAAAAAGCCCATATCAAGATCGCTAATAAGGCGATCAAAGTCATTCGCGCAAGGTTCCCACAGCTAACAGCAGTTCGTTGTTTGCTTCTGCCCATCGAAAACGTGGAAGAATTAGTCGCCTGGCCTTAATAACCTGGTGCGTCCGAAACGAAAACCATCCGCAGCACGCAGGAGCGAATGCCACGACCAATTGGCCGGACACTGGATCAGCGACCCTTATCGCTGGATGGAAGAGGACACGCCGGTCTTGCGACAGTGGGTGTCGGCGCAGCATGAGTACACGATGGCCCGACTCTCGTCCCTGCCGGCGCGCGAAGGTATCCTCCGCCGTTTGGAGGAGTTGATGCGCACGCCCGCCATGGGAACCATTACCAGGGCTGGAAACCGATATTTCTTTCATCAGCGTTTCGCGGACCAGGAACTCTCGGCGCTTTATTGCCAGGACGGGCCGCACGCCGCACCGCGGCTGCTCGTTGATCCGAATGAGCTGAGTTCCGACTGCACAATCACGCTGGCTGACACGCACCCATCTCGCGACGGCTCGCTGATCGCATATCGTCTCTCTTCGTCCGGAAGCTCCTGCATGTCGCTCTACGTAATGGACGTCGACAGCAAAGAAGTGCTGCCGGATATCATTCCCGGCGAGGTAAATCCGGTCGCGCACGCATGGCACACCAGGAACCGAGTTGCTTGGCTCCCTGATAACCGCGGCTTTTACTATACGCGCTGCCAATACGCCACGCCCGGCGGAGAGGCACGATTCCATCATAAACTCTACCTCCATCACCTTGGTGATGATTGGCGCGAAGACACGCTGGTGTTTGGCGAATCTCTTAAGCGAGAACAAACTCCATATCCACAGCTATCGTCTGATGGTCGCTATCTGGTTATCGTGGTGCAGGATGTATCGGGCGCCGCGCCGTGCTCGGAGCTGTATCTTCTGGATCGCGAGGATCAGCAACGCGGCTTCGTTCCCATCGTTCGAGGGATCGAGGCTTTTATCAGCGCCGCCGGATTCCATCGAGACAGGCTCTACATCCAGACAAATCATCAGGCGCCTTTGGGAAAACTCACAGCGAACAATCTCGCGGAAATTGCCGCCGGCGAGTTCGCTGCCACAACCGTGATCCCAGCAGGAGCGTATCCTCTCGGAGCCTGGACGATGGTCGGAAACTACCTCGTGGTTGAAACCATCGAGGACGTCTCGTCACGGCTGTGCATTTATGCTTTGGAGGGAAAGCTCGTCAAGCAAATCGAACTGCCTGACCTCGGCAGTATCAACGCCCTGAGCGCGGAGCCAGAGTCGGAAGAACTGTTAATTTTGTTTTCGTCGTTCTTGATCCCCAGGGTCGTCTATCGCCTGGATCTCGATACGCTCGAATACGCTCTCTATCATGAACCCGAGGTGCCTTTTGATCCAGAGGTGTTTGAGGTCGAGCAGGTTTGGTTTGAATCACGCGACAAGACCCGCATACCAATGTTCCTGGTCCATATGAAGGGAATCGAGCGCGACGGCAAGAATGCCTGCGTAATCCATGGATATGGCGGCTTTGGTGTCAGCCTCTTGCCGGTGTTTACCGCGCACGCAATTCCATTTCTTGAACGTGGCGGAATCTATGCAATCGTCAATGCGAGGGGAGGGGCAGAGTTTGGCGAGACGTGGCATCGGGCCGGCATGCGCGAGCATAAACAGAATGTCTTCGATGACTTCATCGCCGCCGGCGAGTGGCTGATTGCCGAAGGGTACACACAGGCCGCAAGGCTGGGTTGTTTTGGCTGGAGCAACGGTGGTTTGTCGGTCAACGCCGTAGCGGTACAACGTCCGGATTTATGGAAGGCGGTGGTCGCCGGCGCAGCGGTCACAGACATGTCCCGCTTTCATAAAGCGCACGGCGGCCGGCACTGGATCGCCGATTACGGCTCACCAGAAGTTTCAAACGACCTCGACTTGATGATGCAATACAGCCCGTATCACACGCTGCCCCAAAAGATCGAGGCCCCAGCGGTACTCACCGTGGTTCCCGACAATGACGATCGCGTCGCTCCCTGGCACAGCTACAAAATGCACGCCGCCTGGCTTGCGGCAAATTTATCTGAGAGCCCGATCCTCTTGCGCCGCGAAGAGCAAGCCGGGCATCGGGGCAGCCCCGCAGTGAGCAGAATCATCGCCCGTTATGCCGACATCTGGGCGTTCTTTTTCTGGCAACTCGGATTCGACTGAAGCGGCTCCTCAGTCCTTCGCCATTGCGGCGGACCATTAAGCCTCTCCTCGAATAAGTGTGAAGCGAGTCCTTTGCGCCGTTGCGTTTCAGCGTGCAGGATTTGTTTGGTTTAGAAGCATCACCCAAAGGAGCCAAGCTGTACGCGATTAGAAATTCAACTTGACCGCGAACTGAATCAATCTCGGATTATTACTGGTCGCGACGACGCGTCCGAAGTCACCGGGATTAATTATTCGTCCGGTGTTTGCATCGAGACTACCTCCCGACGAAGTGATCACGTTGAGATTGCTAATAGGATTATCAAAGTTCACGTGATTGAGCAGATTGAAAAACTCCGCACGTATCTCAAGGCTCTTCTGCTCACGTATTCGAAAGCGCTTGATGATCGAAACGTCCAGGTTGGTTTGTCGCGGACCGCGGAGAACATTCCGGCCGACGTTTCCGAAGTCTGTGCCGAGTCCGTCTGCGCGGGCCGCGCCATTCGAACTGGGAATCAGTTGACCGGCCTGAACAACCGGCCGCACAAAAGCAAACGGGTTGAAGAAGTATCCAGCCGGCACATTGCTGTTGGCTGTGCTGGGCGTCGCGCCCACACTCCAGTTTGGTCGCGCTAGCGCATTGTTTCCGGCGTTCAATCCATAGAAACCGCCGGCTCCGCCGTCAACGACGTCGATTGGCAGGCCAGACATCGCCGTGATGATGCCGGCCACTTGCCAACCAGAAAATAACAATCGGCCGGTCGTTGATTTTGTGGCGAAGGACGGCTTGGGCAAGTCCCACAAGTAACTAAGAACAAACCTATGCGTGCGATCAAAATCAGAGAGACCGCGATTCGCCCGATTGTCGAATTGATTTCCTAAAATGATGGCCGTATCGCGAACCGCATCAGCAGACCCACCATTCGTCCCTGAGGAATTGTCGATCGACTTTGCGTAGGTGTAAGCAGCCAGAAACTGCAAGCCCCTGGAGAGCCGCCTGGTCAAACTCATTTGAAGAGAGTTGTAGGTTGATTGAGCAGTCGTCTGAATCTGGAGAAAGCCACCAACTTCGACGCCCTGGTACGGCGCGCGCAGCGACACATTAGTGGCGTCTGCCGTGTTGGTGGTAATGACCCGGCCGTTGACCGCGTTAATGATCGGCTGCCGGGTACTGGCGAGTCGAGCCTGATTGATGCCAACGCTGCGAATCAAATTAAGACCGCGGGTGCCAACGAACGCCACTTCGAACAGGAAATCGCGATTGATTTGATACTGGACGCTCGTATTGTATTGCTGCAGATAGGGCGTGCGCAGATTGCGATCGAAAACCTGACCGGCAAGTGAAACCCCTTTCACGAATGCCGGAAACTGATCCTGTGAAGGCAAAGTGACATAAGGATCTGCAAAGGAAATCTGCGCGCCGGGAGCACTTCGCCGAATCGCAAAGAGCGGCGGCGCGTTGACGCCGACGATTAGGTAAATCAAAGATGACCGCGAATAAAAGATTCCATAGCCTCCGCGAACGACGAACTTTCCTGATTCGAGCGGTGAGTAAGCGAATCCGACGCGGGGCGCGAAGTTGTTCGGATCGATACTGGTCAACATGCGCTTACCGACGTTAGGAACGCCGGGCAGATCGTATTGGCCGATGACGTTACCAGGCTGAACAAATCCACCGATCGGTGGACCGATCGGATTTCCAGCGGCATCGACTTCCATCCTTGGTATGTAGAGCCCTGGATCGAAAGTCGAAAGCGCTCCGTTCGTCTCGTACGGCGGCAGATCCAATTCGTAACGAATGCCAAGATTCAGGCTCAGCTTCGATGTTAAGCGCCAGTCATCTTGAAAAAAGAAGCTGTTGTCGCTCGTCCGAATTGTGCGCGCGGCAAGACCGTCGCCGTAAGTGGAGTTGTTGGCCTGGCCCAGCAGAAAGTTGTTGAAGGTTTGGAAAATTACCTGGCCGCGCCGGTTGTTGTTCGTCGTAATTCTATCCTGGTAAAGAAGGATCTCGCCGCCCAGGCGAAAGCTGTGCTCACCACGGTTTAAGGCCAGGACGTCCGCCAGCGTGGTCGACGATTGCGCGGACTGTGTGTCCACGTTTGCGCCTGAGTTGCCAATGGCGAGCGAGTTGGTTCCCGCCGCGCCAATTCGAATCAAACCCAGACCTGGATAGGCCACGGCGTTGGCTCGCTTAATTCCGATATCTGAGTCTCGGATCGGGTTCCGCCCGAACATATCTGCGCGAGTAAAGCTGTAGCCGGCGCGTACTTCGTTTACGGTACTCGATCTGAAACTATGGGTATCGTGAAAAGCGAGTACGCGGTTGTTCTGGCTCTCATCCGCTCCAAACCCTGGCACATTTGCGCCGCCGTTCGGCAAAGCAAGAAAGTGCGGTGCGTTCGAAAAAAAGAACTTCGCCGCCAGCCAGTTGCGCTGGCTGATGCGGTAATCAATATTTGCGTTGAATTGATTCTCGCGGTAGGTCGAGATAGCTGAACCCGAATAACGCCCGTCGGCTTGCGGCGAGGGAATCACGAATTGACCGTCCGGAGTTTTGGCGTTCAAGAGTGCAAACGTCACCGGATTAATAGCAGTTGCCAGATTGCCATTTGCTAAGCGCGGCCTGAACGTGGACAGCAGGGTTTGTTGTGAGCGATCGTCAGTCAGACCCGGAGCTATGAAGATGCTCGAGCTCAGACTGTTCGGTGACGCGCCGTTTTGCTCTCGGGTCCCCTGATACGAAACGAAGAAGAATGATCGGTCTTTTCTGATTGGGCCACCAACCATTCCGCCAAACACGTTGCGCTTGAGTACCGGCCGCTCCAAGCTGGCGGCTTTGAGAAAAGGATTGTTGGCATTGAGCGCATCATTGCGAAAGTACTCATACCCAGCGCCGTGAAAATCGTTACCCCCGGACCGGGTAACTGCCTGGATACTTCCGCCAGCACCGCGTCCGAACGAAGCGTCATAGAGCGATGTCTGCACCGTGAATTCATGGATGGTTTCCGGAGCGGGCACCGCCCAAAACGCGGCCGCGTTGTTGGCGATATAGTTTGCGTCGACGCCGTTCAGCTCGAAATTGTTTTGCGTAACCCGCGCGCCGTTCACTGACACATTCTGAGAGTTGCGACCCAGTGCCGTATTGTCGGCTAAAGTTACGGACGTTCCGGGCGAGAGCGCGAGAATCTGTGTGAAGTTGCGCGTGGCCAGCGGCAGCTCTGATACGGTGCGCGTATCAACCACGCGGCCCAGTTGCGGACCATCTCTTTGCGTTAGCGGATCGATTTCAATAGAGACTGTATCAGGGCCGGCGGGGATCAACTCGGCATCGGCGTTTGTCGTTTCCGTGATCATTACCGACACGGACGCAAAGGAAGTAGGCGCGAAGCCAGTGGCTATAATCTTCACCACGTACGTTCCGGGAGAGAGAAGAGAAACGCTGTAATTTCCTTGATCGTCTGAAGTGACTTTTCGATGTTCCGCGGTCGCGTTGCTCGTGATAGTTATCTCGGCCCCAACTATGCGAGCGCCCTTTTCATCTTTAACGGTGCCGGCGATGCGTCCGGTGGTTGGACTCTGTGCGAAAGTCGACGAGACGCAGAGCGCGGCTAGCAAACAAGCAAGCAGTGACACAGTTAGCGTCTTCGACAATCCTGGCCGCGGTGATTTGAGCGAATCCAACAACATCCAGGATCCCCCTTTTAGGATCTTGAGGTAGCTTCGCCGTTCGAGCGAATCGATTCCGGGAAGTGCGCAAGGCAGGTTGCAAACCGCCCTAACCTCAGATGACAGCTTGCACGCGATGCTTCGGGAGCATACTTTTGGGGACGCCTCGTCGTCAACATTCCAATGCTATCGGATCGTGCAATTCCAGGTTGCGAGCGCACAATCTTATCCCTGAACCATTTCCACTTGTCGGCTTAATCGTGCAGTCGCGACCTATAAGCAACTTCTTTCAATTCCAAGGCTTTAGCGCCCTTGCCGTCTACTTCCGGTGTTCCTGTTGTTCGATCAATTCCCGTAAAAGAGGCCAACGGTCTCTCGAGAACAAATATCTGAGAGTTCATGAATACCGCCTGCCACCGCATCTGCGGCTGAACCAATTATTGAGTCCGCCCACCGACAGATCCCCGCATTCGATCGGGCGCCGCGACTTTGTGGCGAAGACATTGAGACTGCTTAAAACGCTAAGAGCCGCACTCATCTACCTCTCACTCGCAATTTACACGGAGGAAAGATTTCGCTCGCAGGAACGAGACCCAAATCAGACGATTCCAGTTTTGCCGACGGATGATTTCAAAGTTTGAGCTAGATACTGTCAAAAATAACATTGAGGTTTAGAATTCGATGTATGTTGCGTTTGGACAACTGAAACCGAGAACGGATCGCTCGTTACGAGAAAAACATGGAAGAATGTGTTAACTTCTCTGACAGCGACGCGAAAACAGATTGGGTTCGTATTAAGAGATCATGCTCTGGAGGATCGATGAAATACGAAACGACTGATAACTTAGATTTGTGCTCCCGTAGCTCAGCTGGATAGAGCGTCTGCCTTCGAAGCAGAAGGCCACAGGTTCGAGTCCTGTCGGGGGCACCACCACTTTTTGGTGTGCCGATGGTGTGCCAACTCATCCCTACTGAGTAACGGGTGAGGCTACTCAGGGAAACAACGGAAGAGAAATAACTGAATAAAACTCTACGTATTGCTAGTCACGGCTACTCAGCGCTACCCACGAAAAGTACCCCAAAAAGATTCGAAGTCAGACGCTCTATCCAACTGAGCTATGGGTGCATGGCGAGGTAATAGTAAATCGTGAATGGTGAATAGTAAACACCACAATGGATGATGAACTGTGATCGTTGGACAGTGAGCAAAGCGGTCTCTCAATTCCTCGGACCGCTAACTCGAAGCAATCAACCTTACTTCATGTTCATATTCTTCATGGGTGAACTCATTGGCTGCCCCGGTGGTGTCATCCCGCCCTGAAATTCGTGCCGAATGAAGCGTATCAGGTCGTTAATCTCGTCCGGCCTCAGCTTTTCGCCAAACGCCGGCATCCCGTCACCGCCCTTAGTAATCTGTTTGATAAAATCCGAGTCGGGATGCTTAAGTGCGTGCCCCTCACGCAGACTTGGCACCTTCAACTTCGTGCCGTCATCCAACTTTACCGGACCGCCTTCTCCGTTCGGACCATGACACAGCTTGCAGTTCTTTTCATAGGTCACCCGCACTGCTGCAAACTGGTCGGGGGTCGAGCTCACGGCAGGCGAACTGTGGTTCGGTTTCAGCGTGCTCGCGGTCTTATCGGTCTGGCACGCGGCCATCAACAGGAAGGCAAAGGGAATCAACACGAGTGATAGACGTTTCATCCTCGATTTCTCCAGATAGTTAATCGATTGAGTTACGGCGAACGCCGGCAGTATATCATGCCGTGTCACGGTCACTTCATTGTGTGGACGCATTCCGCAATCAACCTCAGCTCCTGCCCGGTTGCAAAGCAGTAAAGACAAAAGGCAGAATAGGTGCGCGCCACACTCAAGCATTCTCAGCGCGACAAGTTTAGACGAGCGAGCATCCCTTTTAGATCGAATTTTTTTGGCGATGACCACTGAACGCGATCAGACGAACAACTCTACACGAGGCTCGCTGCGGCTGGCGCCCAATGTAGAGGAACTCGAAGAGCACAAGAGTAAGCTTCCGCGGCAGTTCGTTAACTTCATTTTCTATCGCGCCCGGCCTGAGTGGCGCATGCTTGACGATGACCAGAAGAATCACTGCAAGCAGGGTTTCATCGAGACCGTTGGTGATTTCCGCCAGCACCTGTTAATTCATACGTATTCCACCGTTGGGTTGCGCACGAATGCTGACTTCATGATCTGGCGCATTGGCTCTGCCCTCGACCCCATCCAGGAAATGACGGGACGGCTAAATCAGACTTCAATGGCCAGGTACATCGAGCCGACGCTGTCACTGCTTTCGATGACCAAGCGATCCATGTACATCGAGAAGGACGGTCCGGAGCAGGCAGAGGATCGCGTGCACATCGTGCCGGGCCAGTCGGATTATCTCTTTGTCTGTCCGCTGCAAAGAACCCGCGAATGGTATGCGCGCCCGCAGGAGCAGCGCCAGGAAATGATGGACGAGAATTTACGCATCGGTTCCAAGTATCGTTCGGTGAAGCTGCATACGACCTACTCGTTTGGCCTCGACGATCAGGAGTTCGTCGTCGCTTTCGAAACCAATAACCCTTCGGAATTTCTGGATCTGATTCAGGAATTGCGCGAAACCAAAGCGAGCTCTTTCACACTGCGCGACACTCCCATGTTTACCTGCCGGCGGCGCACGATGACCGAATGCCTGGACGCACTGGGCTAGGCAATCGGGCGCGGCGCCAAAGGGCTTTGCCTCATTAGTCTAGATTGTGCGTCAGATAGCAGTGGGTACGGAACCGCTTGCGGTAGCAAGCGGGTAAATCTCGATGAAATCACCCGGTCGCTACCGCAAGCGGTTCCGTACCGCGGCTCGTTAATCGACTTTTAGGGCAAAGCCGCGCCAAAGTGTTCCCATCGTACAAGAAAAGGTTTTGGTGGTGCCTGGCGATCGTATCTGTTCTGGCCGTCACCGCCGTCGAACTTCACCTGCAGGGCCGCTCGTGGTGGTGTTCGTGCGGTCGCGCGTTCCTCTGGACGAGTGATGCCTGGGGATCGCTTACTTCGCAAACCTTCCTTGACCCTTACAGCTTAACGCACGTCCTCCATGGATTGATCCTCTGCGGTCTGTTGACACTACTCACTCGCCGAATGCCCACGGCCTGGCGGTTCTTTCTAGCGATCACGATCGAAGCTATCTGGGAATTGATCGAAAACACAAACACCGTAATCCAACACTATCGCGCGGCCACCGCGGCCCTGGGTTACCAGGGTGATACGGTGATGAATTCGTTAGGCGACATTCTTTGTTGCGGAATAGGTTTTATCGTCGCTCGCCAGTTCGGGTGGCGCCGCGCGCTCATAATCTTCTTTCTTACTGAGGCCGTCTTGTTAATCTGGATCAGGGACAGTCTGCTCCTGGAAATAATCATGTTGGTTTCTCCAATCAATGCGATCAGGGTCTGGCAGATGGGACATTGAAATTCTTTGTTCTTAGGGTCTTGGTGGTGAGCATTCCTAAGCTGTGCTCACCACGAAGTCACAAAGTACACCAGGAAAACGGAAATGGTGCTAGCATTTTCTCGACGAATGAATTCATTTCGACCCATACTCTTGCTCCTGATTTGCGCGGTGATGGCCGCGACTTATTTTGGTCCTCGATCTGGCGCTCAATCTTCACAGGCTCACTCCAACGACGAATATCTCTGGTACGAAGCCGAAAACATGCGCGGCCTTACCGAAACGGCGCGACATGAACCGCAGCTCAATCCTTCCTATCTCGACCTGCCTGCCGCCAAAGAGCCGGGTTGGTCGATCAGCGGTCCAGGCGTCTCGGCCGAATGGACTCAGGGCGGCGAGAGCGAATGGAATTCAGTGGCCGCTGCCGCGGACGAGACACGCGGCGTCATCTGGCAGGACTTCGAAGTCCCCCGATCCGGCGAATACAGAATCTGGGTGCGCTATGCCGATTGGGCAGGTAAGACGGAATCCTTCATCGTTCGCGTGAGCCAGCAAGGGCGCGAAGTTGCGCGACATGAGTTTGGCTCGAGAGATGTGATCGAGCCGCATGATGAAGTCAGCATGTACTGGGGCTGGGCCTTCGCCTGGGACGGCGCATCAGCGACTCTGACAAAAGGTTCCGCGCGAATTTCGATCGAACTCGATAAAGCAGCACAAGCCCGGCGTCAGGTCGATTGTGTGCTGCTCACAAATGATCTCGCTTACGTTCCGGAGGGACGTCGGAAGCCCGACTTCGCAGCTATGCGTTACCTGCGCGATTGGGCGCGCGCGCGCACTCCGCTCATGCCGATACTCGAAGCCCCGGGCCGAATCGATTTGCCGTCGAGGTGGGCGCGGCCGAAAGTCACCGGCCGCGACTTTGTGATGCCATGGAACGTTGCGAAAGAGTTTTGGCAGCTCTATGACAAGCCGCCGGGCGAACGTCCGCTCTATCCCTTTAACGCCGAGCCGATCGATGAGTTTGTCAAAGCTTACTCAGGCAAGCGCGATGTGCCGATCTTTGATTCCAAGCTGGTAGTCCCGACCGTCTATATCAATGATCTGCCCGAGCTGTTCAGAGAGGGCAGCGCCTTTCGCCGCTATCTCGCCCAGACGAAATCTCCGTTTGCAGTCCTGATTAATTACGGTTCCGCCAACTTCGCGTCTGACGCCGAGGCGCAAGCCGCCTGGAAGCTTCTGCACGGAGAGTTGCGCGATCAATTCATGGGTTGGATTTCGGGAGAAAGCGTCGGCTTTGTCTGGGACGAGGCCCCGCAGTATTTGAAGATATCGCCGGAGATGAGCCGGACACAGCTGCTCGATGCGCACCGGGTTTTCTATTCGGGCGCGCTCGCGCGAAAGTGGGGCCGGATGTTCAAGACCGAAACCGGGCCGATGTGGGACAAGATGATTCCGGCCCAGTCAACTTCCAGTACGTCGTTCGCGCACGCGCTGGGCGAATGGGGCGTGAGATCTTTTGGCATGGAGACGGCGGCCGTGCAACCAATGACCGCGATGCGACTCGCTTTCAATCGCGGAGCGGCGCGCCAGTATGGCGGCAACATTTTCTATTATCACGCTCCCGGCTTTGGCGACACGGCGACGACGTTCACCAAACAACAGAACTTTGCCGGACCCGACAACTTTTTTCACTCACGCTATGGCGCCACGATGGGCCCGTCTCTGTCGTGGTATCGCAAGAGCTACTATCTGTATTACATGTCCGGCGCGTCGGCGATTTATCTCGAGCAGGGTTTCGATCAGTTCTTTAAGCCGGGTCCCGGCGAACATGCTTTCCAACTTAATCCACTGGGACGAATTACCGAAGAGTTTATCCGCTTTGCCGAGAAGCATCCAGATCCCGGCACGCCGTACACACCGATCGCTTTTCTGCTTGACCCTGCCCACGGCTGGGAGATGACCGACTATCCGCAGTGGCCGTTTGAAGTCTCTCAAATCAGTCGCAGCGATCGCGCGCTACGCGAGTTGTTCGGCGCGGCTTACTATCCCGGCCCGGTCCGCGAAGGCGAGCCGGCCAGCGGCGAACGTCAGGCATTCGTGCCGGGTATCTTCGGAAATATTTTTGACGTTCTGGTTGCGTCGCCTGTTCCAGGTCCAACTTCCAGGGCCCAAGGTCAAGCAAATGCTGGGAGCGCGGACGACCCGTCCGCACTGAGCGCCGCGGGCGCGAACCGTATCTCTTCACCCAGTGACGCGATCGATTCGTATCGGGCAATTGTCGTCGGAGGAACGATCAATTGGACGAGCGCGTGGATCGCGAAGCTCGGTTCATACGTTCGCAATGGCGGCACCCTGGTCCTGAACTCCGCGCAAACCAAAGGTCTCCCAGCCGATCTGCTCGGCGTCCGGTTAACCGGCGCTACCGCCGAAGCACATAACGCGAAGTGCCTGTCGCCCAATGAACCAGAACAGGATCTGCACGGACAAATATTTCGTTACGATCGCGTGGAAGCAAAGGGCGCTGACGTTCTGATCGCCGTGCCGACTGGCGATCCGCTCGTGACCGTGAACAAAGTTGGCCGCGGCCGAGTGGTGTTTGTCGCTCTTCCGGACTTGTTAGGTGAAGACGAACGCATTACGCCATTCGTGGCTCACTTACTCGTGCACCTGGCCGGCGAAGCAACTCCGGTTCAGGTCCAGGGCGACGTCGAATACATGATCAATCGCACAGCTCGCGGATGGTTGGTAACGCTCTTCAATGACAACGGCGTGTTCAAGCCTCAACAGGGAATGGCTGAGGTTGATCGCAAGGCGATCGTCAGGGCGACCATAAGTCTGCGTGGTTTGGGGATTTCGAATGCGACCGAGTGGACTGCTAATCAAGTTCTAAAGGTGAACAAGCAAGCCATTGCCTCAGACAGTGTCACTCTCGATATCGCCGCAGGTGGTATAGCAGTAGTCGAGTTGCGCAGCGGGAATTAGGTGTGAGTTTTTACAGAACCGGGAGCGGTAGCGACCGGATCCTTCACTCAACCAGGCACTTCATTCACCCAAGTAGCACTGGTGCATTGCTCAAGCGGGGGTTGAGTCATTGACCCGGTCGCTACCGCTCCCGGTTCTGTAACCTACTTCGTAATCACATTCCCGTCTGCGTCATACAAGGTCACGTCCCCAAACGGCGTCACCTGATCCTTCACTTTGTCCCAGTCACCTACAATCACGATCGCTGCTCGATAGGTATCAAAGTATTTCGCCGCGACCCGTTGAATGTCTGCGGCGGTCAGAGCTTCAATCTTCGGACGAAACTCTTCGATAAAGGTCTTTGAGAGATCGTAGGTGTAGAGGGTGTTAATCCGTCCCGCCAGACCGGCCTGACTCGCCAGTTCAACTGAGAAGTTGCCGGTGCTGTACTCCTTGGCCGCATTCAATTCCTCTTCGGTTACCGGCAGCACTCGCATGCGGTCGAGTTCATAGAATATCTCGAGCAGCGTTGGGCCGGTGACTTCGTTGCGGACAAACGCCCCGGCCACAAAGGAACCTGAATAAGCCTGGGTGTTCGATGAACTGAAGGGCGAATAGGTATAGCCCTTGGCCTCGCGGATGTTCCGCGTCAGGCGCGAATAGAAGGAACCGCCGTAAATCGCATTCGCGGTTCGCAGCGCGAAATAGTCTTTGTCTTTTCGCGGAATGCTGACGTTGCCGATGTATATTGCCGATTGAATCGAGCCGGGCCGGTTGACGAAATAAACCTGGCGCTTGTCTCTACTGGGAGGAGCTGGATTGTCGGGCGCCGGAACCGTTCCCGCTTTCCATCCGCCGAACGCTTTCTGAATCTCCGCGAAGGTCTTTTCCGGATCGATGTCGCCGACGACCACCAAATGCGACGTGTTGGGAAGGTAGTAGCTGGCTATGAAGTGGCGCAGATCGTCGCGCGTCAGCGCATTGATCGATTTCTCGTCAGGCACGACGAAACCGTATGGATGATTGCCAAAAACCGCCTTCTGAAATCGCTCATTAACCAGAAAGCCCGCATCCGCGCGCTCGGCGCGAATCTGCTGAATCGTGTTGTCTTTGGATAGCTTCAGCTCGCTCTCTGGAAACGCGGGATGTTGCGCCACATCGCTCATCAGATCGAACAGGCGCGTCGAAAACTCAGACAATGCAGACGCGCTCATCGAAGAAGAGTCAGCATCGCTCGACAAAGCCAGCGCGCCGCCGATTGAACGAAGTTCTTCCTTGATCTGTTTGCTGGTGCGGGTCTCAGTGCCTTCATTGGCTACGCCCGCGGCAATCTGGGCGATGCCTGGATGTCGTTCACGATCAGTCGCAGTGGTCGCTGAGCGGAAACTCAGGATCGCGGTCACCTTGGGCACATTAGGTAACGGCGCAAGGATTACTGTCAAACCATTGCTCAGTTTTCGTTCGGTGATCTTTGGAAGATTGAGGGGCCGAGCCGCGCCCGGCGGCGGCGGAGTCTTTTGCTGGGCCGCGGCCGGGACTGCGATTGCGAATCCCAGGATAAGAATAGAGAGCAAGGTCTTCATGTTTAGATGCCTTTCAAAAACGATCGTCAACGAACTCCGTCAAGGACGATTCTCCCTCTATCTTTGGCAGAGGGTTGGAGTGAGAGTGAGCGCCCACCGGCTCTGAGCTAATGTCGTCCTCGGTAAACACAGCAGGGATCTAAGAGGGCGCGCTAAGCTTCGCACCCTCATCCCCAGCCCTACTCCCAAAAGGAGAAGGGAGTAAATCAATCCAACAATCTGAAGATCGAACTCTGAACCTAAAACCATGCGTACTATTCAGCAGCCTTCGCCTCAGGCACCCGATCAATCACGGTGCGATTGCCGGCTACCAGATATTTCTTCGCCACATTGCGAACCTGTGCAGCCGTAACACTCTCAAAGGGAGTGAGCAGGGAATTGATTTGTTTCGGATCGTCGCGGAACAGAGCCAGCACCGACAACAGATGGGTTTTCCCATAAGTCGATTCGAGCTGATTGTAAAAGTTGGATCGATAACGGACCTTAGCGTCGGCCAGCTCTTTTTCAGTAATGCCTTTCGCTACCACGTCGGCCACGACTGCATCCATCTCTCTCACGACCTCGTCAGCCGTATGCCCCGGCTTATAAGTCGCTCTTGTAGTCATGATCATCGGTCCGTTGTAATCGAATTCGTTGCCGAAATAATTCAAGCCTCCGGACAGATCGAGCGTCAACTCCTTTTCTTTAACCAGCCGTTGAAACCAGCGCGAACTGTCGTCGCCCTGGAGGATTTGGACCAGCAGCGCCATCGCGGGAAAGTCTGGCGAACTCTGGGCGGGAATATGATATCCGGTAGCGAGAGCCGGTAGATTTGCCAGTTTGTCTTTTTGGTTTATGCGCTTTTCCCGCGTCTGAGGTGGCTCGGTAAGATCGGGCCGCGGCGCTTTTGGCTGCTGGGGAATGCCGGCGAAATGTTTCTCGACCATCCGCTTCACTTCGTTCGGGTCGACGTCGCCGACGATGGTCAGGACGGCGTTATTGGGCGCATAGAAGATTTTGAAAAAGTTGCGCAGGTCCTGGATGGTGGCGGCATTCACCTCAGCCAGATCGCCGTAGCCATTATGGGAATTATTCCAGTTGGAGAAGGCGTTCTCCCAGAGATCGATCCACTCAAACAACTGGTACGGCGTGTTGAGAACGTTGACCCGAATCTCTTCGCTGACGACGTTCTGCTGGTTCTTCAGATTCTCTTCGCTAATATCGAGAGAGCGCATCCGATCTGATTCCAGCCACAGACCCATTTCCACGCGATTGCTTGGTAACGTCTCGAAATAATTTGTGTAGTCAAAATCAGTGTGGCCGTTAAGACTGCCACCGTTGGCTTCCACATACTTTGCATGCTCAAACTTTTTCACGTTGGCAGAGCCCTGAAACATCATGTGCTCGAAGAGGTGAGCAAAGCCGGTGCGCCCCTTTGGCTCGACGCGAAAACCAACGTTGTAGTAGACGCCCACGGTCACGACCGGAGCCACATGGTCTTCGGAAATAACCACCTTCAATCCGTTCGGCAGTTTGTAGTACACCACCGGAACCTCGACTGGCTTTGCCGAAGCTGAAGGAAGGTAAATCGAAATGCTGGCTAACGCCAGGAACATAGCGGCGATTCTTCGAGTGCTGATCATTCTTGATAACCTCGCGGAAGAGAGTTCCTAAACTACAAAACCAAATCGTCCTTATCAGGAGAGCGCTGACGAAGTGTACGCCAAGTTACGGACCGGGCAAGAGAAAAGTTTCGCTGGCTTTTGCGATCCTCGGATTGCACTTCGAACGTTGAGGTATTAAATTCAATTTACCGGATATGTCTCCAATTGCGCGTAAGTTTTTCATCGGTGGCGAGGTGCAGGGCGTGGGTTATCGTTTCTTTGCCCAGCGCGCCGCCGCGCGGCATCAGGTCGTCGGTTATGTAAAGAACCTCGATGACGGCCGCGTTGAGGTCCTGGTCGAAGGTCCTGCGCAACAGGTGGAAGCATTCAAACACGAGTTAGCGACCGGCCCGCGATTCTCGTCGGTAAATCACGTCGAAGAGATCAATCTCGACCCTTCAGGTTCGTACCCGACGTTTCGCATTGAACATTGAGCGGCTTAGTGTCTGCTTGTGGAATGATGCAACCGCATAATGAAATCAGTACCACGCGCGTGAGCGGGTGGGTCAAACAGCTAACCCACATATTGAATGGTCCACCTGCTCACGCAGGTGGTACTGACTAACCTCCGACAAACTCTCAGAGGCTTTGTCGCCACAACTGAAACTGTGAGTCGAGCCATCTCGTAACAAACGTCAATATGGAAGATACCAAGCCAACCCTGGTCCTCGATCATGTCTCGAAAAGTTTTGGCGATTTTATCGCTGTCAGTGATCTCAGCCTGCAAGTCCGGCCGGGTCGCGTGTTTGGCCTGATTGGTCCGAACGGCGCCGGCAAGACCACGACGATTCGCATGATCGTCAATATCACCGCTCCGGATTCGGGACGGGTGGAATTGTTCGGTCAAACGATGAGCACCGCGATGCAGGATCGCATCGGCTATTTGCCGGAAGAGCGCGGCCTCTACAAGAGGATGAAGATCGGCGAACAGCTGCGCTTCTTTGCTGAGCTGAAGCAGCTGCGTGGCGCCGAGGCCGAAAAGCGGATTGATACCTGGCTCAAAAAGCTGGACCTTTTCAATTGGAAAGATAAGCGCACTAAAGAGCTGTCAAAGGGCATGCAGCAGAAAGTCCAATTTATTACCGCGGTGGTTCACAATCCGGATCTGGTGATTCTGGACGAACCGTTTTCCGGACTTGATCCGGTCAACGTCGAGCTGATGAGCGACACCATCCTGGAACAGAAAGCCGCAGGCAAGACGATTATTCTATCGACTCATCAGATGGAGATCGCCGAAAAACTTTGTGACGATGTCTGCATGATTAATCGATCCCACAAGGTGCTGGATGGCAAGCTGCGCGAAATCAGACGCAGCTTTTCCCGCAATGCCGTCGCGCTTCAATTCCAGGGCGAAGACGGTTTGCTTAATGACCCCACGCTCGTCGCCAGCATTCGGCAGCACGGCGACGATACGGAGGTCCTGCTGGTGCCCGGCGCCAGCCCGCAGGAGTTGCTCAGACGCCTGGTTGAAGCGAACGTGGCGGTGACCAAATTTGAATTGGTCGAGCCCCGTTTGCACGACATCTTCATCGAGAAAGTCAGAGAAGTCGCATGAGAAAATTTCTCGCCGTCGTTAAGCGCGAATATGTTCAGCGCGTGCGCACGAAGTTTTTTGTGGTTGCCACTGTGCTGGGTCCACTCTTTATGGCGGGCTTTACTATCCTGCCGGCCATGATGTTCGGCATCAAGTCGGGAGCCCCGACCCGCCTGGCCGTCGTGGACGAGTCCGGCACGATGTATGAACGAGTTGCGAAAGAGATAACCAGTGGTAAGAAACCGCGCGACGAAGATGTGGTCCAGGCGCTGGATCAGTCATCTTCTGGAAATAACAATGCGAAGGAAAAGATCGAACAGGCAAACAAGTTGTCTGGGAGCACCTACGTGGTCGAAGAGGTGCGCCTCAACGGTCGGTCCGTTGGTGAGATCCGGAAAGATCTGGAAACAAAAATACAATCCCATGAACTTGACGGCTATATCCTGTTGCCTGCCAATGTGCTTAAGGAAGGGCAGGCAGAGTTCCGCGGGCGCAATGCTGCAGATGTTTTTACCGTCAGCTACGTCGCGGCCGCGATTAGCCGCGCGGTGAGGGGGCAGCGCCTGGCAGAAGCGAAAGTCGATGAGAAGTTTGTCGCGGAGGCATCCGAGCCGATCAAGCTCAGGACAACCGGAGCCGGTGGCCAGGAGAGCAAGGGGGAAGCGAGCTTCTATCTGGCTTTTGGCGCGGGTCTTTTGATCTACATGAGTGTCCTGCTCTACGGTCAATTTGTCCTGGGAGCCGTGATTGAGGAAAAGGAAACGCGCATAGCCGAAATTCTGTTTTCATCAATGCGGGCTTTCCCGTTGATGATGGGTAAACTGATTGGTGTATCGCTCGTAGCTCTGACGCAACTTGGGATTTGGGGACTGGCGTTTTTCACATTTTCAGCGTGGGCGGCGGGGGGATCATCGGTTCCTCTGCCACAGATCCCGGCCATGCTGTTTGTATATTTCGTCATCTACTTCCTGATGGGCTATTTTGTTTACGCGACCGTCTATGCGGTGGTGGGTTCGATGGTTACTACCACGCAGGAAGGCGGGCAAATGGCCTTGCCGATAGTCCTAATGCTCGTGGCGGGTTTCTTGCTCTCGCGTAATATCATACGTAGTCCAAATTCATCGCTGTCATTCTGGACTTCGATGTTTCCATTCTTTGCGCCGATTACGATGCTGATGCGCATTGCCACCGAAACACCACCACTGTGGCAGATTCTCCTCTCATTGGGGATTGGAGTGGCGACGATCATAGGATTAGTCTGGCTGGCAGCGCGCATCTATCGGGTAGGCATGCTGATGTATGGAAAGAAGGCCACGATTCCCGAAGTCTGGCGGTGGGTGAGACAGTCTTGAGCATTTTCGATTTCCAATCTGAGCGCTTAAATTTGAGATCTCAGAATCTGAGATCCTTCGGTCGGTCGATCTCAAATCTGAGATCTTAGAATCTGTCTACTATGCTTTTATTTTTTGCCCTTCTATTCCTCTTTCAAAAGTTCGAGGATCTCGAAAATTCATGATTTAAGATTTGAAGCAGACAATCTGCAATCAGCCGATGCCAGTTGAGATTGAAAAGAAGTACCGTCTGACGAAGAAGGCGCGCGAAACGATTGTGCGGCGTCTGCAAAAGCTGGGATCGTCACCTGGGGAGATTGAATTCGAAGAGAACACTCTCTATCGCGGCGGCCGGCTCGAGCTCGGCGGGTGTTCATTGCGGCTGCGCCGGGTTAACGGTCGCGCGCTGCTGACTTTCAAACTGCGCTTTCCCAGCAAGTCTCCGATCAAACATCAACGCGAAGAAGAGACAGAAGTGGCGAACGCGGACGCCATGTCCGCAATTCTGCGCTCACTCGAGTTTCGACCGGCGTTGGTTTACGAAAAGCGCCGCGTCCGTTGGCAGATCGGCAAAGCTGAGATTGCCCTGGATGAACTCCCGTTCGGACTGTTCATGGAGATTGAAGGAGCCGAGAAGGAAATCGCCCGCGTGGAAAAGCTTCTGGAGGCGAAGGGTCTGCCGGCAGTCATGGAAACCTATCCGGCACTTACCGCACAACTGGGGCGCAAACGAGGAGGAGTCATCGAAGCGCGGTTTGTGCGCTCGGTGCCTGATCGCGCGCGAACTGCTGGGCAGAACCGCTTGCGATAGCAACCGCGTACGGCGTCAGAGGCAACTGCTTGCGCAAAGCTTCTAAGAACTTCTGGGGGCATTCTGAAAAGATGCGGTGGGATTATCGGGTTGCTACCCCAGGCGATTTCGTACCCTGTTGCGACCTGCTCAACCCTTCCTAGTAGTTACGATCGTAGACGTCAACTCTTTGAATTGAAAACACCACGCGCATTGTTTCGGGCCGGCGATCGAGCGCGGCAGGGACAAACGCAGCATTCTCTCGCAGGGCCTTCTCAAAGTCTTTCAGCATCCGGCGATCGCGTGGCGCCTGCATTACGTCCGCCAGCGACGCAGAGCCATTAGTGAAAACATCCGCCACCACCATCATGTTGTCATCGCCTTCGCGGCCGCTTCCTCGCGCACGCGTGGGTGCTGAGGTAAGCGTTGCCAGCGCGCCGGCGGGGTTTAAGCTGGGCGATTCAGTATTGAACGGAGATCGCAACGCAGCATAACTCTCGGGTGAAATCGGTTTGTTGATGTCGTAACCTGGCCGAAAAGAATCGACGGGTTCAAGCGAAACCGGGACCTGGTCCAAAACCACCGCGGCGTCGCGCAGTTCGATCATCTGCGGACGCATGGCAGCAAACACGGAGCCGAAGATGATCACTGAGGCCAGTGAACTGAACACGTAACGCATCATCACCGGTTGCAGCCAGGAGGAAACCAACTCGCCGAAAGTCTCGGTTTGAATGGACCTTTTCGTAGCCGCCCGAGCAACCAAAGTTTTATTGATCGATGGGATCAGATCGGCGGGAGGCGCAGCTCGCGAGAGCATCTCCAGGCCACTGCGGATCGTTCGTAGTTCGGTCACGCGCGCGCGGCACACCGGACAGGTTTCCAGGTGCCGGTAGCAGACGACGCGCTCATCCGGCCTTAAGCCGTCATCAACGTAAAGCGAGAGCGGTTGTTGAATCTCGTCACACGACATAGGTTATTGCCAATTTCCGAATCGTTAACGACAGAGGTCACAGAGAGGAAGTAACCAGCAAATGAATGGGCTTGGCTAGCCACTCTTCAATTCTTCTCTGTGTCCTCTGTGGTTCAATTTCTTAAACCGAATGGCTGGCCGGCCCCGGCTGCTTTCCCCAAATCCGGAAAGCAAGGCCGACCTGGAAACCATGGCTTGCTCATCATTCAAAGCTGGAATGACGTCTACGGGTTGTTGCTGGCCACGTTTCAATCATTCCGTCTCAGGTTGAATCGCATTTTCATCCGTTCCCAAACCGTCACTTCGACCCACTTGGCACCGAGTTTTTGTGAAGCCGGGGCGGGCCAACCATTCGTGTTTACAAAGATCCTTCAAGCTTGCGGCGCATTTCCAATCTGCCCCGCGAAATCCGTGACTTCACTGTCCCAATGCTGATTTGCAGCGTATCCGCGACTTCTTCATAGCTGAAACCTTCCACGTCGCGTAAAATTACCGCTTCTCTATACGACTGTCGCAGTCCGAGCAAAGCCTCGCGCAGCTGACTCTCGCGCTCTTTCGCCAGCGTCTGCTGCTCGGGATCGACCGCGTCGTCGTTCCGCAAAGTCGCGCTCAGCGGCTGACTGTGACGATCGTCGGTTGCGTCCAGTGAAACCGTAACGTCGCGTTTGCGGCGGCGCCACCAGCGCCAGCGATTGCGGGCCTGGTTGACCGCGATCCGATATATCCACGTTTTCAAATTCGCATCGCCGCGAAAACGGCTAATGCTTTGAAAAGCTCGGAGAAAAGTTTCCTGGGTCAAATCTCGAGCCTCTTCCGGGTCGGCAGTCAAGCGATACAGCAACGCATATACATCGTTGGTTTGCTCAGCGACCAACTGACCGAACGCGGCGACCTCGCCCTGCTTCAATCTTTCAAGAAACTGATCAGGAGCCGGTCGGACTTCGACCCCGGTCGCCGAAGCAACTTCTTCCAAGTCCGCATGCCCGCGGAGTGCGATTTGCTCTCCGTAGCTCACCTGGGACCCCCATATGCGGTAACCGCCAAATTCGTCTTTCGCTGTTGCTTTCCGGACAGACGCTGAGTTAGACACCGGCTAACTTTGTTTAGTTCCCATCTGATCATGTCAGCGTCCATCACATCTGCACCGTTTATTCGATGACTTTGCGGCCACAACAGTTGTGATCGCTGGCAGCCTCCTTGACAACGTTCGGGGCGGTCGTTAAATTCGCTGTTTCCGCGATCATACACCAAAATGAACGCCCGTGACTGTGCGTTCTTGCAAGAGGAAAACGTTTGGCAAAATATAAGAAGAAGCGAGCTCGCGAACTTCAGCATGACAGGTTTCGCGATACGACGATGCTCCTCGCCGACAAACTCGCCGATCGAGTGGCCGGACGCCGCCGTCAGATTCTGTATGGCCTGTTGGCCCTGGTAGTCATTGCGGCGGCCGCTTATGGGGTGATTCGCTGGCGCTCCAAGCATGCTGGGGAAGCGGAAGCGGCCATGGGCCGGGCGATCACAATCAATGGAGCGGAAGTCGGTCCCGCGCCGGCGCCGGGATCTCGTGAGCCGGTCTTTAAAACACAGCAGGAGCGTTCCGAGCGCGCCATTGGAGAATTCGAGAAGGTCGTCGCCAAATACGGCGAGCCGTACAAATCGGAAGCTCGTTACTTCATTGCCACCAACGAGCTCGTCACGGATCGCGCCAAGGGCGAAGCCGATCTACAGGCCTTAAGCCAGGGCAGTGGAGAAGTCAACCTCCTGGCGAAATTCGCGTTGGCCCAGGCAAAGGAAGCCGATGGCAATCTCGATGAAGCGGCCCGGCTGTACAGCGAGATTGCTAAACAAGGTTCTCCGATCATTACACCAGAGACCGCGAACTTGCGTCTGGCCACCGTCGACGATAAGCAGGGCAAGAAAAAAGAAGCGGCAGATCTGCTTTTCAACATCGTGGAAGCAGCGCGCAAGGCGAAGGACAAGGATGGAAAGCCGCTACCCGAGTCTTCAGCATCGCGCGAGGCTGCACAGAAGCTTTTGAAGATCGATCCAGCTCGTCACGCGCAGTTGACGCCTCCACCCACTCCGGCCGGTATGCCCTTTTAGGAGCTTCCGACCTGACGTCCAGAATTTGAATCTTTAGGACTTGAAACTCGAGAATGGATGGTCTGACTCACTCGCTGGTTGGCTTGACCTCAGCCAAAGCCGGACTGGAGCGTCTCTCACCTTACACGGCGGCCGTCTGCATACTCTCTGCAAATGCTCCTGACGCCGACGTCGTTTCAGGTTTGTTTGGCGGCCGTTGGGCTCTGCTCCAATATCATCGAGGGATAACGCATTCTATCTTAGGGACATTCGTGCTCGGTGTCTTGATTCCGTCAATCTTCTTTGGATTCGAGCGAGCGATTGCTAATTGGCGCAAATGGCCGCCAGGAATTCGCTATCGTGGACTGCTCGCGGCGTCGTTGATCGCCGCGGCCACGCATCCATTAATGGATTGGACGAATAATTACGGCGTCCGGCCACTACTGCCGTGGAATGGCAAATGGTTCTATGGCGACCTTGTCTTCATAGTGGATCCTTACCTCATTTTGATCCTGGGCGGCGCTGCGTTTCTGCTAACGAGCAATCGTCGTTGGAAAATTGTCATCTGGTCGCTGGTCGCGCTGGTCTTTACCTTGATTATTGTGCGGGTGTCTCCGCAAAGAGCCGCGGGCGTTGGCGGTCTGACTGTAGCGCGCATTATTTGGATCTCGGGCGTGGCGGTCTTGTTGCTCGCGCGTTCTCTGGGTCTTCATAAGCGCGTGGGAAAGCCACTTGCCGTGGCTGCCCTGTCGTTCATCTTAGTTTACTGGGGAGCGTTGGCGTGCACGCATCACGTGGCTTACCAGAATGCCGAGTTTGAAGCGAACGCGATTGCCTTGCAGCGCGGCGAGCAATTCATTCGCCTGGCTGCGATGCCGACGGCCGCCAATCCTTTTCGATGGATGTGCATAGCGGAGACCGATCGCGCGATGTATCGATTCTTCACCACTGTCGGTGACCACTCTTCAGTCCCGGATGGAAATAGCGACGATTCACCGGCGGGAATCGAACGCTACGAGAAGCCAACCGGCCAGGCCGAACGGCTGGTATCCGTGGCGTCGCGCGATCCCCGGGCGCAGGTACTGTTGGGCTTTGCCAGATTCCCGATGGCCCGCGTCGAGAGTGATAAATGCAGCGGCCAGGCCCTCGTCCAATTCGCAGATTTACGCTACACTGAACCCGGCGCATCGCGCGGAAATTTTTCTTTAAGCGTTCCAGTCCCATGTCCCGCGCCCTAGTCAGTCTCATGGCCCGCGTCTCAGGAACAAACTTTGAACGATTCATCACAAAAACAACTAAGGGAAGTGCTGGCAGAAACGGCGCGCGGGCATGCCGCACCAGCGCAGCGAAAGAAACTGGCAGGCATTCGCATATCACCCAGCGGGTATTTTGCGGTAGCCGCTCTGCTGACCTTTAGTGCGCTCTTGTGCCTGCGGACGCATCGTGATTTCACCGCGCTGGTGCTGATCGCCGGGACGTGGACGATCATCCCATTGTTGGTGCTCACCAATCGACTCAGTTTTGACGGCCATACGATCTCACGGACTGGCCTGGCCGCTCTGCTGATGCGGCTGGTGCGCGGGCGTATGCAAAACATTGCCGTTGACGATGTCGAGCGGGTTGAGGTTGCGACCCTGCGAACCCTGCGCCGCGGCGGTAAAGTGCGTTATCGATATCGCGTCGAAATCGCTGGAAAGGGTTTGGCTTTTGTGCTGGCGTCCGGCGGCAGAGAGTTTCGCCGGATGGTAAGCGTGCTCTTGCCGCGGATAGGGGATTATAAGCTTGATGCGCGCGCACGCGAGCTCCGCGATCACCTGATTGACGTAAAAATTGTGCGCGACGAGGCCGCTAGACTGGGTATCGCTTCGGCGTCGGTTCTTGAAGAAACCACTGACGCCAAGAGAGCTGATAAGTACCGAGCTGCCATTTCGGCGAAGCAAGCAGACAGCGATCAGAGACCCCAGCAGGAACCTGAGAGGGCGAGCCTGTTACGAAAGTCAGCGAACGATCTGCGTATTGCCGGCTACCTGCAACAGTCGGGCGAAGCCTTTCGTCGCGCACTCCTTATTAATCCTCAGAGCCCCTGGCTGATTTATGAATACGCGCGGTTGCTAAAGTCGCAGGCCAGTGCGTTCAGTGATGCTCGCTTGTTGGGACGTGCCTGCGCAGCCCTAAGACTTGCCGCCATGCGCGGGCCAAAGGACGCCAGTTTGCTGGAGCGAATCGGCGAATCGTTTCTCGAGTATGGTGATCCGGTGCGCGCCGCGAAATTATTTCGTCGAGCATTGGAGGTTGACGAAAATGCTTATCGCGCTCATCTGGGGCTGGCTGAAGTTGGCCTGACCGACGGCAAACTCGCGCACGTAATTCACCAATACAATGACGCTGTGCGAATTGCGCCGGACAAAGCCACGGCGGGCCTGGCGCGGCGCGAAGCCGACTATTATTCACGACTGAATAACGACGAGGATTACCTGGCCGCTGAACTGCGTCGCATGAATTGGTTGGAAGGAGCGCACCGAGTGCAGCATTTGGCGGGGCGCGTCAGCTTCGCCGCGATGTTAATAGCACTAGCCGGTTCTTCAGTTGATCAAGTAGTCGCCGGGTTGGGTTGGGCGCTGGCATCTTCTTCACTCATTGCCTGGTCAGTTTCACTGATTACCAGAAAACTGCTGGCTACCAGAGGCCGCCCTCAAACGAGCGACGCCTAGCCACGTTCAGCCTGAGGCTTCCTTAGCCTGATCCTTACTTGTCGAGGACTTCGCCCTCGTAGATAGCTTCTTCCTGGTGGTAGTTTTTGGCTCAATAGTTCGTCCGGCCTGCTCGGGTAAGGACGCTACGGCGTCAATTCGGACCGGCGCCGGATTCAAAAAGGCATCCCATCGATAACGAGGACGTTCAGCGGTTTCGCCCAGGCGTTTGAATACCAGATTCGTGACGGCTTCGGTCACCCATCCATGATAGAAGGCGCCGACTGATTGCAACTCGGCGTCAGGCGCCGGATTCATAAAATCGATGGCGTAAGGCACGCCGTCCTTGATTGCAAACTCGACCGTATTAATGTCGTAGCCCAGCGCCGTGCACAACGTGCGCACATCCTTCACCACTCGCTTTGAGAGCTCGGGCGCCAGATAATTTGGGTCGTTTATGTACTGCTCACCAGAAAGGTAAGCCTTACGGGGATCGTAAGGCATGATCATGACCTCCTGCTGTCCGACGCAATAACATCGAACGAACTGATCGAAGTCGATCCCTTCCTGCAAAGTCATGCACAACGTGCCCGTCTGATCGTACTCCGCAATCAACTCTTCCGGCGTGTTAATCTTCGAAACATTCTTCCATCCGCCACCATCAAACGGCTTTAGGAAAGCTGGGAGCCCGACATAATCGATGATCGCCTGCCAGTTGAGAGGAAACTCGAGATTGCGCAAGCTTTCGCTGGTGATTCCGGCAATGTAGTCCTTCTGCGGCAGCAGCACGGTTTTCGGCACCGCCACGCCAAGTTTGCGCGCCAGCGAGTAATTGAAAAATTTGTCATCCGCCGACCACCAGAAAGGGTTGTTTATGATGATGGCCCCTTCGAGTGCCATGCGTTTTAGCGTCGCGCGATAGAAAGGAACTTCGTGCGAGATGCGATCGATGACCAGATCGTAAGCCGGGGGCGCGTCATGGCGAATGCCTCCGAGCGTGATGAGTTCCGCGACTACCGAGCCGTTCCCGCGTTCATTAACGTTCTTAATCAGAGCTTCCGGAAAAGTCTTTTCCCGGCCGACCAGAATGCCAACTTTTTTCATTAACCAAATGTCCTTTCATAACCCACCCTATCGAAATCCCTCTGGCATAACAGCAACCAGGGAACCCGCCGAACGGCGTCTTAGTGTTTGCTCTCTTACTTAACGCGGCGTAGAGCGTGTTGTCAAACTCAACCGTACCGGCGGTGGACATCCTACGATGGCGCCGCGGCATCAGTCAGGAGGGCAAAGCCCACTTGCAGATTGGCTTGTGTTACAATCCCGACAAATTCCAGAGCTTTTGATTCTTAGGTGTTTGTGAGCATGAAACTTAAAGGCCCCTTGCGCTTCCGAAACTCAATCGTTATGACGGTGGCGCTTTCAATGTCCGTAGTCTGCCTATCGTTTGCTCGATCGACCCGGGCTGACGATCCCAAGACCCCAACCGCCGAACAGATCGCCGAAACGGTCATAGCCTTTGCGGGAAATGGCTTTGGTCGTGTAGTCCTGACTCAGATTCGACGCAACGGCATCGAACGCGGGAAATTAACTCGTCCGGCCAATGACGGTCGCATGGAGGAAGTGCGATACGAAATGCGCTTTGTGCGCGGCGAGAAATCGGAAAAAGATAAAGTCCGCTTTGACAGCAAGACACCCCAGTCGGAGTATTCGCTGGTCTATGGGGAAGGTCGCATCTTTGGCATTATCAACGGTTCAGTATTTACGCCTCGCGCAGACGCCACCGCCGACTTCATCGCCCAGCAGTCACATAGCATCGATGCGCTGCTGCGTTACAAAGAAAACGAATCCAAGCTGACGGCCGCCGGCAAGGACAAACACCTGGGAGTGGATGTCTATGTCATTGATCTCACTGACAAGGCAAATCGCCGGACACGATACTTTGTGAGCGCCAAGACCTTTCGCGTGCTGTGGCTGGAATATGAGGAGACGCCGCCCGGAGCAACCGCCCCGGTAAAGTACAGCAGGCGCTTCTATGACTACCGACTGGCGCAGGGCACCCTGGTTCCTTATCGGACCGTGCTGCTCGAAGACGGAAAGCAAACACTCGAGACCCGCATTCTCACAATCACCTACGGCGTGAAGATGGAAGATTCGCTGTTCCGAAATCCTGAGGTCCAAAGTTCTGCCGGAAATCCCTAAAGGCCTCCTCTCCCCTACAAACTGATTGTTGGACGGGTTCAAGTAGGCAAGGAGGAGCGTCTTGCTATGCAATGCTTCGCCCAAAAGGGATCCGGCGCGGCGAAAGCGAACCCGAATAACTCTGATCTGACTACATTGCCTTAAAAGATCCCTTTTTCCGGAACCGAACCGTTAGCGAGACGTGTTTACTGCCGAGGCGGTCGGGGCCGGTGTATAATTTTGGTCGCGATTAAGCCGTAGCGCAATTAATCACTGACTGAGAGCCTGCCTGCCCGATGAGAACGCTAACTTCGATTGAGGAGTTGGACTTCGCCGCCGCGATGCCGTCGACTGTCGTCGTTAAGAAGACGTCGGATCACGTGCTGCTGGAAGAGACCCTGGCGGGCGACGAGGACGCGTTTGCCGAATTGGTAAGACGTTATCGGAATCAGATCACCAGTTACATTTATCGTATGACGAATGACTACGATGGAGCAGTTGATTTGGCCCAGGAGACGTTCATGCGGGTCTATCGCGCGGCCGGCCGGTATCAGACGACGCACGCGTTTTCAACTTACATCTATCGGATCGCGACGAATCTGGCGATTAGCGAGTTGCGGAAGCGCAAGCGCAGGCGACTCGTATCGCTGACGGGTTTGCTCTCTTCCGAAGACGGCCAGGAGGCGAGGGATTTTGATGCCCCCGACGACAAGCCTTTGCAAGACGTTAGTCTGGTCGACTCGGAAAAGCGGGCGGTGGTTAAGCGGGCCATCAGCACTCTGCCGGACAAGTATCGAGCGCCGCTCGTCTTGCGTGACGTAGAAGGCAAGAGTTACGACGAGATCGCCGCGATCTTATGCACGAGCGAGGGAACGGTGAAGTCGCGCATCAACCGGGCCCGGAATTTCCTGCGCGACAAGATGCGGAATTACATCCAGGTGGTGCCATCATGAATGGGAAAGAATGCCGTGCTACGCGGCGAGAAATTGACGAATCAATGCTGAACCAGCGGTTGAGCAATCAAGCGCGCGCGCATGTGGCGCTGTGTGAGTCGTGTCGCAGCTTTCGCGCGGAGCGAACCAGTCTGCGCGAATTAGTCGGCAGCCTTGAGCCAGTGGCCGCGCCCGGAGACTTTGATTTGCGATTGCGTGCGCGCCTCGCCCGTGAGCCGCAGGGGCGCTTTCGACAGCCGTTCATATTTCGCTTTGTAACCGGCACTCCGGCCATCACTGTCGCAGCGCTAGTCGTGATAATGGCGTTGGGTTTGGTTTGGTTCGCTCGACGAAATGCGAGCCACACGCCCGAGATCGCCAGAATTCTAGTCAGAGAAGCTCCTGTGGATCCTCAGCAAGCGGCGCTGATCGTTAACCAGGGTGAGACAGGACAGGTTCGCGTGCTTACTGCCCAGCAAAGCGACGCAGTGAAGCCTGGGACACTGAAGGCCCCTCGGGGAAATAATGAGAAGACTGTTTCACCTTACGTTAAGGCCGTCGACTATGGGGTTTCAACTGCGGAATCCGTCAGGGAGATGGAACAGAAAGCAGGTGAAGTTTCTCTCAGTGCGCCTCTCAAACCGATGGTTGTGTCCATGCAGGATGACCGCGGCGCGACCCGCAGAATTTCTTTGCCGCCGGTGAGCTTCGGCGCCCAGCGAATGGTGGATAAACGCACGCCGGTTAGTTTCAGTTCGAACAGCCGAAGCTGGTAATAGATGTTTTTAAGTAAGACCATGAAAATGTTTTTACCACGATTACTGATGTTATTGATTACGGTCACAGCGGTGATGTGTCTGGCCAGCTCGGACAAGGCGCAGACAATCGCGCCGGCCGCGTCGACCGTAGTACAGACGCCGGAGACGGTGCGGCCGTCGACACCGAAGAAAACACAACTCAGGCGGCCGCCCAGACGGGCTGCGACTCCGCCCGCCACGGTCACAGTCGTTGCCGACCAAACGAAGGTGGCCCCACAAGTTGTAACAGTTGTCCACCGGCTGAGTGGAGTCAAGATGCTGCGGTTTCTGCAACGGCAGACCGGCGATGCCGGTACGGTCTACACAATTGACACTGATTCAATCTCCAGCGACGCGCATGCGAGTATCATCGCCGGATGGGCCCTGGAGGATGGCAGGACCATCGCCGTGCGCCTACCGCAAGCCGGTGCGGAACTCGAATTTGCGGGGGCGCTGCCTGCCGAACTGACGGCGCAGACACAAACGCCAATGACTGCGCGTATGTTCATACCGCCTGGCGCCGAACCCGACTTGACGATCATTACGCGTGACGGGCGAAAACTGAGGGCGCGTTATGTCGGGCTGGACGCACAGACTGGATTGTCGGTATTGCAGGTGCACACAGATATCCTCCCACTGGCGTCCGAAGAAACCGCCCGGGAATTGAGTCAGGGGCAAGCGGTTCAGATTTTTGCCCCTGAGCGCAAGACGCCCGAGGGTGAAGGAGCATCGCGAAACATCTACGTCAAAATAGGTGAGGTTGATACAAAGATCACTGCCCTGGCCAGCACTCCTGGGAACCTCGAGCGGCTAACGGTGCGCGGCACTAAGCTCGCGCCTTCAGTTATTGGCGGCGTGGCCTGTGACGAAGCAGGCAAGACGCTGGGCATAGTTGAATCCATTGAGGGCGACGACGCGCGCATCGTGCCTTCAGAGACGATTCGGGCGGCTGCGCGCCGCGTATTAGAACGACAGTCGAGTGTACCCAGACCTTTGCTTGGTGTCGTGGGTGAACCGGTGAAATTCGCGGCGCGTGCTTCTTTCCTCGCGCAGGGCTGGGACGAAAACCAGTTGACTGAGTTAATCCAGAAGCATCTGGGAATTCTGCTGACCTCGGTTCGGCCTGGGACGCCGGCAGCGCTGGCCAAGTTGCGGGCCGGCGACGTGATTCTCCGTGTCAATCAGGAAGACATTCGCAGCAGCGAAGAATTCTCCAAAGTGCTGGGAGAGGCAGGCAGCGGCCGTGAAGTTCAGTTTCTGATCCAGAGGCCGAGTTCGCCGGGCCCGTTTCCAATCGACGTGAAACTTGGAGGCTCGTTTTATCCGGTCTTCGAATACCATTTTGACTTTGCCGCGATGGCCCCCAAAATAAATGGGCTGGAAGGGCTGGGAGTCGAGACAATGGTGCTTTCGCCAAAGAACCTGGCGGAACTGGGCGCGGAGAATGGGGTACTGATAGTCGCAGTCGAGCCGGAAGGCATTGCCGCGCGCAACGGGCTTAGAGAGGGCGACGTTATTGAATCCATCGACGGACGAGTCGTGCGACGTGGGACGTGGAACATGGGCTTTGAATTCAACCGGCGGACAAAGCACACACTTTCGTTGGTCAGGAAGCGTGAAAAGAAACAAGTGATTCTTGAGCCGGTGGAATAATTAAAAGGGATTTCAATTTCGGCCATAGTTCGAGAATTCTAACGTTGCAGCCGCTTTGCTGGAACGACGCCGCATAGAAATCGCTTTAAGGAGCGACGTCGAATCGAAGAAACAAAGCCGAAATCTGAAATTTCAACCTTTCAAATTTGAGATTTGAGATTTTTAGGATTTCAGAGATTTGAAAGGCCGATCAATCGCCCGGCTCGCCCGCTAGCAATCCTTCACACGAAAGCGTCTGCGGTCCACTTTCATTGCAGATCGCGAATTTGGCATTCGATCCCTGGTACATTGTCACTCCCGCGTACTCTCCGCGAGCGTTGAGAATATAAAAGTTCACGTAGAAGTTCGGCGTGCCTTTGCTGCTGAGCAACCGTTTCTCAACCGTGTTGGCCTTGATGCGCCTGAGCGCTTCCATTCCGGCATCCTTCGGATGAGCGCCGCGACGCATCTCTTCGACGATCAGAAACGAACAAAGACCGTAGAGATTTGCTTCGCCGCGACCAGTTGAGCCTGCCGCTCCCACGCTGCCGTCGACATACAAACCGGCGCCCAGGATTGGCGAATCACCAACGCGCCCGGGGATCTTCCACGACAGACCGCTGGTGGTCGTGACCCCACAGATTTCGCCTTTGCTGTTAATTCCGTCGCAATTGATTGTGCCGTGGAAATTTTCTTCTCTGAGCAGCCCTTGCGCCAGCATTTCCAACGCCGCGCGGCGTCCGGCTTCAGCTCTCTTTTTCGGATCGAGATAGTGTGACGGATCGATCTGGCGCTTCCACCTAAGCCAAAGCTCGCGAGAATGCGGCGTGTTCAGATCGTCTTCGATCTTGAACCCCATACCGCGGGCAAAATCCTGTGCGCCCTTGCCCACTATCAGGTGATGATCGGTCTGTTCTGATACTGCTTTTGCGACCAGTGAAGGTGTCCGAACCCCTTCGATCGAGGCTACGGCGCCGGCTTGTTTCTTGGGGCCGTGCATGCACGATGAATCAAGTTGCACCACTCCTTCGGCGTTTGGCAGCCCGCCATAGCCGACGCTGTCATCCAAAGGATCGAGTTCGACAATATTCACCCCGGCGATAACCGAGTCAAGCACGTCTTCGCCTTGGGTGATCATCGTGAAAGCTTTCCGGACGCAGGTCACTTCGCCGCCGTTCTTGAAATGATTTCCGTTGGCTGATGAAATGACCAAAGGCTTTACGGCGCTGGGAACCAGCATTGTCGGCACCTTACCTCTGGTCCTCGACTTAGACGCCAGCACCACTCCGGCTGCACCAGTTCCGATCATGAAATCACGGCGTTTCATCTTTTGGTGACCCTCGCTTTGCTTTCGGAATATACAGGCCGTCTTTACACGAGCCCGGTAGTGTCAGTCAACCTGAAAACCAAACCTTTGAGAAGCGCTCGCTTTTGCCACTCGATCGATCACCGTGACCAGCAAGACGTATCGGCCGGAACGCAGACCCTCCAGAGCTACCTCGGCCGCATAGGGAAGTCGCCGCGAGTCTGAGAGCGCATCAATCTGAATCTTGTGCAAGGGCATGGTGATGACTGGTTCGTTGTCACGAAAGAGCTGTACCTGCACGGCCAGATCAGCGCCGGTGAGGGGAGGAACGGTAGAACTTGCCGGCACGCTATTAGGGCGCGGGGGAGGTGCCGGCATCGATGTCGGATCTGACTCCGCGGAGCTACCACTCGCGTTATAGACAAAGGTTAAGAAGCGGAGGCGCGAGGAATTGGCAAAGTGATGATCGATGTTCAGGTACACCTGACGGAGAGCCTCGGGGGACTTGCTAAGGTCAGAGGCCTCCGCGGTCGACGGATCGACGTTCGTTGCAGTTTTTCTCTCTCCGACGATCAAGCTGCTGAGGGTCAACGTCCTCTCGCTGAGGTCTGGAATTTCGATCCATGCCAGGGCACTCCCCACGCGGCCTTGTTTTGCGTCCACCGCCGCTATACGCACCTCGTAAAGTCCGGGTTTGATGGTGGTGAAGTGGCTATAGAAGACATTCTCTGGTGGCGGCGGCTTCGGGTTGTTTGACTTTGACCTGATAGTAAGGTGTTTGTTAAAGGTGCTGACAGGTTTCCCTTGATCGTCGTAGACGCCGCCGGCAAGATCCAATACCGCCAGCTGCTCGTCTTCATGGGCCTCGAGCGTCATGGAATTGGTTGATATCTTGACCGATGTTGTCAGTGTTTGCCCCACCTGCGCGAGATCCAAAAAGTTTAGTGAGATGGATACGGGCAAATCACTCTTCGGATAGATGGCTCGCAGCGTTTCTCCCATCAGTTCGCTGGAGGTTTTAGGGGCGGCTCCGCCTTCCTTCTTCTTATCCGACGCCTTTTCGGCAGGTGGGCTGTCACCAAAGCCATGATGAAAACGAATTACCAGATCAGCACGTCCGTTCACGCTGACTTCGATGCGGCGAGATCTTTGGTTGCGCTGCTCTCCGTCATCGGGCCGCCATGCCAAAAGATAATAAGCGGAAGTCTCTTTCAAGGCCTGGTTGACCCCGATTGACAGGTCGTTGCTGGCTAAGAAAGCGCGGCCTCCGGTATCTCCGGCGAGAGCGTTGAGGCCGTCCTGGGAAGCGGTCAGTTCGCCCGCCGCTCCGCGCACCAACCTACCAGAAGGATCAAACGCCGTCTCGCGGCTGGCGTCAGGCAATCCTGACGTTAATCCGCGCGCGTCGATCGAGTAAATAATCACGCCCGCGGTGGCGGCCGCGGAAGTGATTTGACGCAATCGGTCGTTGGAGTCGGAGTTCTTATTGTTGAGGAGAAATCCGTCTGAGATCAGGAAAACAAGTTTGCGTCCCGGCAAGCCGCTGGCGTTCTTAACCAGAACTTTTAGTGAGTTCAGAGTCCCGTTGGTAAAGTAACTTGCCTGCTGAGCGATTTGTGAGGCGCGTCCCTGGATGATTGATGCCGCCGTAGTCCGAGGAAGGTTCGGCTCTAACCGGATCAATTCATCCACGAAATAGCTTAATACGTCATCATTCTCAGCTTCGATGAGGTTGGCTTGGAATTCGGTCATGACCGGCCGTTGCGAGTCGCCCGTCAGATACGACCTTGGTGACAGTCGCCCGGTCGCTGCTTTCAGAACTCTTTTGTCATCGGTGAGTTGCTGGAGAAACCCGATTTGGCCGCTGGCTGACGTAATGGCCGCTTCATCGTTCTGGCCCAGCTCACGATCGATGAAACGCTGGAGCATCAATCGCGTCTGCTTGTTACTGCCCGGAGAGAGGTGGAGGTCATCGACGAAGAAGAAAATCGTGCGTCCGCGATCGAGAGGCACCGGTCCGCCTTTTCGTGGACCGGAGGCGCCACGTGCCGCAGCGAGTTGGGCTTCTTCGTTTCGGCTTCCGGCGACGATTCGTTCGAAGAAAGAAATGTCCCGCGGCTTTCCGTTAATCTTCAAAACAAATTGGTCACGCTTCAATCCATCGACGAACGCGCCTTGTTTGTCTAAGACCACAACGTCGGTTTGCACCAGGACGGTGTTAACAGAAACGACTTCGGAACCCTGCCGGGAAGGTGTTTGCTCCTGCGCCAGCCCCGTCGCGGCGCACGTCCAGCACGCTGCGAAAAAAAACAGAAGGCGCAAAGGCAGGCCGCAAACTCGCACGCTGAAAAAACTCCTGATTCAATGCTGCGGGTAGCTGGGAAGATCGCCGGAGATGATATCATGCCGCACCCGGAAATGGGGCGATTCGATTTCAACTTGTAGCAGCATACGAAAGCCGTTTGACGCGATCATGGACGACCTGAAAAAGCTTATTCGCGAAGTGCCGGACTTTCCCAGGCCGGGGATAAACTTCTACGACATCACGACATTACTGAAACAACCCGCGGGCTTGCGCCAGACCGTCGACGCGCTGGCCGCGGAATTTGAAGGCTTGAAAATCGACGCCGTGGTTGGCGTCGAAGCCCGCGGCTTCATTTTCGCGCCGGCCCTCGCGTATCACCTGGGCGCCGGCTTTGTCCCGGTGCGCAAGCCAAAGAAGTTGCCGGCGGCGCGAACTTCGATCTCATACGATCTCGAATACGGTCAGGACACCCTCGAAATTCACAGCGACGCCGTCAGCCCGGGCCAGCGAGTCATAATCGCTGATGACTTGCTGGCCACCGGCGGAACCGCGCGGGCGGTTTGCGATCTGGTCGAAGGCCTCGGCGGCAAAATCGAAGGCTTGGTCTTCGTGGTTGAGCTCGAATTCCTTCCGGGACGAGCGAAGCTGTAAGGCTACGATGTGCGGTCACTGATTAAGTATCAGTCGTGATGGGGGCGCGGACATCCTTGTCCGCACTGAGCGCAAAGCGCGAACATAGATAACGCCGCGCCCCGCGGCTCTCGGTGATTGGCGCGGACGCGTTCAACCTGTCACGCTGTACTATTGCTGATCCACCATTTACTATTCCCATGTTGTGCTCCCGTAGCTCAGTTGCATAGAGCGCTCGCCTCCTAAGCGAGAGGTCGCGCGTTGGAATCGCGCCGGGGGCACCATATTTTGGGGGAGGTTATCGCGACATCCCGCTTCGATTACTCTTCACCTAGCATCGAGAGAAAGCTATGACATCCAAACCAGACGACCTTGAGGCTGTTCGAACGATAGTCGCGACTCTTGAGAAGTTTGAAGCAAATGAGCAAGAGCGTATCCTGCGATGGTCCAGAGAAAAGCTCAACCTTCCTAGCGATATGGGGGCTAGGACTCATCCCCTTCCGACCAGAACCGCAGCATTGCCCGCCTCGGACCTAACACCATCAACAACGCATGTCCGCCCAAATCGCATGGACATTAAGTCATTTGTTGCAGAGAAATCACCGTCCAGCAACAACGAGTTCGCGGCAACCGTAGCTTACTTCTACCGCTTCGAGGCGCAGGAATCTGACCGCAAAGAGTCGATCACTGCCGACGATCTTCAAGAGGCCTGTCGTCTGGCGGGTCGAGCTAGGCTACAAAAACCTGGCCAGACTCTGATCAATGCGCATCAAGTTGGACTCATAGACAAAGCAGACCGAGGGTCTTATTCGATTAGCACTGTCGGAGAAAACCTAGTTGCGATGACCCTTCCATCGGAGGGCAAAAAGGCACGGAAGGGTTAGAACAAATGTCGAACCCCCATCCGGCTGTGGATGCGTCGATCGGCGAAATAGATCGATTGCGTCGCACACTTAAAAAGAGCGAAACCCTTCAGGTTCGTTCAACCGAGGAACAGTCCCTGATTAAAGCTGTCTGTCTCGCCTGGTTCAACAATCATCGACGCCTGATCGTTGAGTCCGTTGCTGAAGACCTTCTAGCGGATGCTGATGCGCTATATAAACAAATGTTCACAGCATCCGACCGCGCGAGTTCACGCGCGAAATACGATCAAACTATCAAAAAGTTGCGCAAGTCGCTATCAGAAATCCGCGGCTACGCGATCGAACCGGCACCTCGAGATGCTACTCCAACTAGCGACGCACCGCCGCCCTTTTCAACGCTCGTGCACGACCCCGCAATGCAGTTGATCCTTCAGCGAAGGTGGGCAGAATGTTCAAAGTGCATTGTGGCGGGAGCCCCGCTCGCGGCAATCGTAATGATGGGCGGTCTCTTGGAGGCCCTCCTTTTAGCGCGGGTCCATAAAGAGCCCACTAAAACGTTAGTGTTTAAAGCTGCTACGGCACCGAAGGATCGTTCAACTGGTAAGACTTTGCAACTTCAGGACTGGACGCTACGCCATTATATCGACGTGGCCCATGAACTTGGTTGGATCACGCCGTCCGCAAAGGACATTGGCGAAGTCGTTCGTGACTATCGCAACTACATTCATCCGCAAAAGGAATTGTCTCACGGCATCCGGCTGGGCGACGGAGACGCCGAACTATTCTGGGAAATCGCAAAAGGTATTTCTCGTCAGTTGTTGAAGTAATCACTCGCTACTAATGAAGATCAACTTTTGGCGCATTGCCAGATGAAGTTGAAGACATGGACGATTCATGCCGTCGCCCGATCAGACCAGTAGCCTGGACGTCGCTTCTGATGTGCCACAGCAACAATCACTATCTGCGTCTCGTCGGATCGGTAGAATATGTTGAAAGGGAATCGTTGCAGAACAAGTTTCCGGGTTCCGTGTTCGGCCAAGGGATAGCGAGTTGGAGCTTCCGCGATTTGGACGACTGCACTATCAACAGCGTGTGCGAAGGCTGTAGCACTTAACGGGCTTCGTTCGTGATACCACTTGCGCGCTGCCAGGAGTTCGGCGCGAGCTCCAGGATGAAGCCTAACTTTCATTCGACTGGCCGAACAACTCCGCGCGTACTTCTTCCCACGGGATCAATTCGACAGTTCCGGCATCAATCTCAGCAACGCGTCTCTTGATTTCTTGGGACCACGCTGCTTCCACATCTGGCTCCGAAACCGGATCGAGCGTCTCAATCAGTAAACCCGCTAAGGTCGCTCGATCATGCTCAGGCAATTGCGCCGCCTCATGAAGGACGTCTTTAAGATTTCGTTCCATGTCAGAGAGTTTACTCCGAAGTTGATGTACTGTGAATTGGCATTTTTTCAAAGCTCCGAAAATCTCACAATCGTAGCTCCCAGCCCACCCGCCCCCGGCGGCGCGTCAGTCCAGTCTGCGACGAAAGACGTCCGCTCCAAAACTGATCTGACAATTTCGCGTTGCACCCCAACGCCCTTGCCGTGGATGATTCGAACTACGCGGAAACCTTTGCGATGCGCTTCGCGCAGATATTCTTCCACTACCGCCTTCACTTCGCGCGGAGGGATTGTGTGCAGGTCAAAGATGTCGGTGATTTCAATCACAACCGGCTCGGGAAATGGATCGAAATCGTCGCCGTCGTTTTGCATTTCTGATTCTTCGCCCTATAATTTTAGGTGTTCCGAAATCATCTAACTAATTTGTTCTCGCTGAGACCAGAAGCCTTGCTGAGTACCAACCGCAGAGAGGAGCCCTCGTGGCGATTCGTCTGAGCAGAACTTTTATTCTGCGAAAGCTCCATCAGTTAACGGGCATCATGCCCCTGGGCTTTTTCTTACTCGAACATTTTTACACCAACTCCAAAGCGTTAACTGGGGCGGCCGACTTCAATGGCGCCGTCAAGGATCTCCAGTCTATTCCCTACATTTTGTTCGTCGAGATTGGCGGCATCTTCATTCCGTTAATCTATCACGCCGTCTATGGCCTGGTGATCACGGTCGAAGCACGGCCCAATAACTTGCACTATCCGTACGCACGCAATTGGTTCTACACCGTTCAGCGAGCGACGGGCTTCATCCTGTTTTTCTTTATTGCTTTTCACGTGCTCAATTTTCGGTTTGGCTTGATTCCCGGACTTAATACTGTCTCAGTCGCTCATCACCCGGAACAGTCGTTCGATATCGTATCCCGCGAGTTCAGGATCATCCCGATCTTCATCGTTTACGTGATTGGGATTACCTCGACTGTGTGGCATTTAGCAAACGGGGTCTGGCTGTTTCTGGTCGATTGGGGCATTACGATCGGGGAGCGAGCGCAGAGAATTACCGGCTATGCATGCCTGGCGTTCGGCATATTTTTGCTAGCCGTTGGCATCAATGCAGCAGTTGCATTTATCCGTCCGGGCGGTTTGCTGGCTGGAATTTTGTAAGTGGAGATTGAGGTCAATGCCACCTGCGTGAGTGGATCGGACACTCAACGAGCGAGTTGGTATTGACCCCACCTGCTCACGCAGGTGGTTCTGACTTCAGGGTGAAGTAGCTCAACCTTATGGCAAGTGGAATCAAAATAGTGGTGGTCGGCGGCGGCTTGGCCGGACTCGCGGCGGCGATGAAGATCGCCGAAGCCGGTCACGAGGTCGATTTACTTTCCGTCGTGCCGGTGAAGCGTTCGCACTCTGTCTGCGCCCAGGGCGGCATCAACGGCGCGGTTAACACGAAGGGCGAAGGCGACTCGACCTGGGAACATTTCGACGACACGGTTTACGGTGGAGACTTTCTGGCGAATCAGCCTCCCGCGAAAGCGATGTGCGAAATGGCGCCGGCGATTATCTATCTGTTTGATCGCATGGGCGTGCCGTTTTCGCGAACACAGGAAGGCCTGCTCGACTTCCGGCGCTTCGGCGGCACTAAGCACCATCGCACGGCCTTTGCCGGAGCTTCGACCGGCCAACAGCTTTTGTATGCGCTGGACGAACAAGTGCGGCGTTATGAAGTCGGCGGCCAGGTTAAGAAATACGAAGGTTGGGAGATGATGTCGCTCATCCTCGACGACCACCAGGTTTGTCGCGGAGTGGTAGCGATGAATCTGCGCTCGCTTGAGTTGAAAGCTTTTCGCGCCGATGCCGTGATCGTCGCGACCGGTGGTCCGGGATTGATCTATGGCAAGTCGACGAACTCGATGGTCTGTACCGGCAGCGCCGTCTCGGCTTGTTATCAGCAGGGCGCGAAATATGCGAACGGCGAATTCATTCAGGTGCATCCGACTTCGATTCCGGGCGAAGACAAGCTGCGTTTGATGAGCGAGTCGGCCCGCGGCGAAGGCGGCCGCGTCTGGGTGCCGCGCGCCAAGGGGGACAAGCGACCTGCTTCGTCGATTCCGGAAAATGAGCGTTGGTACTTTCTGGAAGAGAAGTACCCGGCATACGGCAATCTGGTGCCGCGCGACATCGCCACCCGTGAAATTTTTCAAGTGTGCCTGGCGGGGATGGGAGTCAACGGCGAGAACCAGGTTTATCTCGATCTGACGCACATCCCGCCAGAGACCCTCGACAAAAAGCTCGGCGCCATTCTGGAAATCTACGAGATGTTTGTTGGCGACGACCCGCGCCATGTGCCGATGCGAATTTTCCCTGGTGTGCATTATTCCATGGGCGGCCTTTGGGTCGATTACCAGCAGCACACCAACGTCCCTGGGCTGCTGGCGGCCGGCGAGTGTGATTACTCGATCCACGGGGCTAATCGACTGGGAGCTAACTCATTGGTCAGTTGTGTCTACGGCGGGTTCATCGCGGCGCCCGCGGCGATTGCCTGGGCGCAGGGTGTCGAGCGCAACGGTGCCAACGGTTCGCACTTGTACGAACAGGAAACGAAACGCCAGCAGGAGATCAACGACAAACTGATTGCCCAGGGCGGCGACGAAAATCAGTACAAGCTTCATGAAGAGATGGGCCGAATCATGACCGACAACGTCACCGTGGTCCGCTATAACGATCGCCTGAAGCAAACCGACGAAATCCTGCTCCAGCTAAAAGATCGTTACCAGCGCATCTCGATCAACGATTCGAATCTGTGGGCGACGATGGCCTTGCCGCATGCGCGTCATTTGAAGAACATGTTGGATCTGGCGCGGGTGATTACGCTGGGTGCGCTCAATCGCAACGAGTCGCGCGGAGCTCACTATAAGCCGGACTTTCCCGACCGCGACGACCCGAACTGGCTGAAGACAACGATTGCTGAATACTCAGGCGAAGGCCCGGTATTCTCGTACGAGCCGGTCGACGTTTCGCTGATAGCGCCGCGCAAGCGCGACTATTCGCACGAGAAGAAAGAGACGGCGAAAGCTTAGACGTGAGTGCCGAAGGCGCGACTGGTAATAGCCACGGGCGTAAGCCCGGGGAATCCAGGGTTCCCAATAACTACGAGCCCGCGAAGCGGGCGACACAAATGAAGACCATTCGTTGGGCAGCAGTTACATTTTCTTTCGCCCCTTGCGGGCTCCAGGATGTTCAATGACCGCCTTCCCCCGGGCTCACGCCCGGGGCTATTTCATTTCGCTCCTTCGGAGCTTCTGCTAATGAGCAACACAGTCGAGATTCATATCAAGCGCCGGGCCGCCACTGACTCTCCGCAGTACTGGGAAGAGTTCGAAATCCCTTACCGTCCGAACCTCAACGTGATCTCCTGCCTGATGGAGATTCGTAAGAACCCAGTCACGAAATCCGGCAAGGAGACCACGCCGCCATCATGGGACATGAATTGTCTCGAACAGGTTTGCGGGATCTGCACCATGGTCATTAACGGGCGCGTGCGGCAATCATGCTCGGCACTGGTCGATAATCTCGATCAACCGATTAAGCTTGAGCCTATGTCCAAGTTTCCCAACGTCCGTGACCTGATGGTGGATCGTTCGCAGATGTTCGATCACTTAAAGCGGGTTCATGCTTGGATTGAACTTGATGGAACTCACGAGCTTGGACCCGGACCGCGCATGGATCAGGAAGATGTCCAGGAGCGTTATGCCTACTCACGTTGCATGACCTGTGGGTGTTGCCTGGAAGCCTGCCCGCAATACGATGAAGATCACTACATCGGCCCTCAGGCGATCGCGCAGGTGCGTCTCTTCAACATGCATCCGACGGGGAAAATGGACCGTGACGAACGCCTGGAGGGAATCATGGGCGAGGACGGCATCACCAACTGTGGCAACGCGCAGAACTGCGTCAAGGTTTGTCCCATGGGCATTCCGCTGACCAAAGCGATATATGAGGAGAATCGCGAGACGGTGCTTCATGGGTTGCTGGGTTGGTTGAAGAAGTAGCCGCGGATAGACACAGATTTACTCCGTTTCTTATCTGTGCAGGTTCATGTTTATCCGCGGCTGAAATGTTTTCGCGCTTAGCGCTCAATGCGGACAGGATGTCCGCGCTCCGTTCTAGATTCCCAGGACGTCAATCAACTCCTGCACTGATGCCGCACTTTTTTGCAAAGCTATCCGTTCTTCAGCGGTCAACGTAATCTCGATCACTTGTTCCAATCCGCGCGCGCCAAGTTTGCAGGGCACGCCAACGTAAAGCCCGTTCACGCCGTATTCTCCTTCGAGATAAGCGGCGCAGGGCAGGATCTTCTTCTTGTCTTTCAAAATCGATTCCGTCATCTCAACCGCGGCCGCAGAAGGCGCGTAATAGGCCGAGCCGGTCTTTAACAGGTTGACGATTTCGGCGCCGCCGCCGGCGGTGCGCTTCACGATCGCGTCAATCTGCTCTTTCGACAGTAACTCCGTGATGGGAATGCCGGCGCAGGTTGAGTAACGCGGGAGTGGCACCATGGTATCGCCGTGGCCGCCGAGCACAAACGCAGTTACATTCTCAACGGAAACATCCAGCGCCTCCGCCAGAAAGCAACGCATGCGCGCAGAGTCGAGCACCCCGGCCATGCCAACGACGCGATGCTTGGGAAAACCTGAACGCCGCAAAGCCACCTGGCACATTGCGTCCAGCGGATTTGAAACAATAATTAGAATGCATTCGGGCGAACGCTTGACGATTTCGTCCACAACTTTCCCTACTATGTCGCCGTTGGTGCGGAGCAGATCGTCGCGACTCATGCCGGGCTTGCGGGCCAATCCCGCGGTAATGATCACAACGTCGGAGTTCGCCGTCTCTTCATAGCTGTTGGTTCCGATCAAACGTACGTCGAAGCCTTCGACAGGCGCGGCTTCGGCCAAATCCAGGGCCTTACCCTGCGGCACGCCTTCGACTATATCTACCAGCACTACGTCGCCCAGCTCTTTTGCCGCCAGCCAGTGCGCGGCCGTCGCGCCGACATTGCCTGCGCCTACTACAGTAATCTTGTTTCGTGCTCCCATGAGTTCGATCCTTTATGTTGGGCAAGTTGCGAACTTGCCGGAAAAGTGGGACAAGTCGGACAAGTTGGCACCTTGTCACAACCGTTATGAAAACGATTACGCAAGTTAACAACTTGCGCTACAAGTCTGAAAGAAGGCGAGTCTAATTGCGCGCTTGTGACAGTGTCAAGCACGTGTTTTTGAAACCTACGCGCTTCAGGTTTGATGACGGGAGCGCGATCCCTGCACCGTCAGGCGGGAGATATTTAGAGCCCGCGGATCCAATTTCTGTCCAATCTCGTTCAGGAGCGATAGACACTCCGGTCCCAAAGCTGCCACTCCTAAAGGAGCTAAGGTTCTTTATACAAACCGCGCGTGTTATAAACATCGCGCTCCTCCGGAGCCGAAGCTTCAGGTAGAAACGGGAGCAGCAACCTGGCGGAAGAACTAACGGACAAATCGGCGTCTGAACTGGCGGAGCTAATTCGATCGCGCGACGTTTCGCCTGTCGAAGTTGTCGAGGCCCACCTGCGGCGCATCGAAAAGATCAATCCGCTAGTCAACGCGATCGTAACGCTTGCGCCGGACATCCGTGAGCGCGCGCGGGAGGCCGAAGCAGAGCTAATGGGCGGCAAACCGATTGGACCTCTGCACGGCGTGCCGATCACGGTGAAGGATACGATCGAAACCCGGGGCCTGCGGACAACCAGTGGCTCAATTCTGCGCGCGAATCACGTTCCCGATCACGACGCGACCGTCGTGGCCCGTTTGAGAGCAGCCGGCGCAATTATTCTCGGCAAGACGAACACGCCGGAAATGGCGATTCCATACGAGTCGGACAATCCTGTGTTCGGGCGAACGAATAATCCTCACGCACTCGATCGAACGCCGGGAGGTTCAAGCGGCGGCGAAGCGGCAGCGATCGCCGCCGGTCTTTCGCCCGCGGGACTCGGCAGCGATCTCTCCGGATCGATTCGGGTGCCGGCTCATTTCTGCGGCATTGTTGGATTGAAGCCTACGACCGGACGGGCGCCGATGGATGGTCATACGCCGAGCGTAGATGGGCTTTTGTCTTTAGGAGCCTGCATCGGTCCGATGGCCCGCAGGGTTGCAGACCTCGACCTGATCTTCAAAGTGATTGCCGATGCCAAACAAGCTGAGACGACTAGCATCACGCCTTCCTTTGACCAGGGTGATCGAGGGCTGTGCGGATTACGCGTTGCGTGGTACGCAGATGATGGCGTTGCTCCGGTAACAAACGAAACTCGCGTTGCGATCATTGCGGCGGCCAGGGCCCTCAGCGATGCCGATCTTGAAGTGAATGAGGAACGGCCCCCCGGCATAACTGAAGGTTCCCGGCTCTGGGTCGAATTATTCTCGCGGGCAGCGACCGAACAACTCCGGGAGTTTTATCAGGGAGGGGAAGACAAAGAGGGACCGCTGGTCGCAAAGCTCCTTCGCAATTCGGCGGCAGCGGCAAACGATCTCCAGAGCAGGATACGCCAGTCCGAGAGCGTTGCCGCCGCCGTGTTAGAGCGTGAGCGTCTGCGGGAGGATCTCTTGCGATGGATGAAAATCACGCCATTGATTCTGGCGCCGGTGGGATCGACGCCCGCGTTCGAACATGGGGCACGACGCGTGGAGATCAACGGAGCATCGATCAGCGTCTTTCGTGCCTTCAGCTACTCGCACACGTTCAATGTCTTTGGGCTACCATCCGTAGTCGTCCCGGCGGGCCGCTCTGAGGAGGGCTTGCCGATAGGAGTCCAAATCGTGGGCCGGCCGTTTGATGAATCAACGGTTTTGGCGGCCGCTGCCATCGTCGAGCGAGCACTGGGAGACTGGCAAAGACCTGCGCAGTCCTCAGCAGTCTTTCCTTAGTGCATAGCTTTCGTTATAGTGACGCCGCAAGTTTAGAGTGAGCATGGTTAGCCCGGTCGGAGGTGAGTTATGTCGTATGCGTCCTTGATTTTGTTGCAGGCTGACGGAGCATTGCCAGCGGTTCTATTTGTCTTCTTCCTCTTCTTTGTCGGGATCTTTTTACTAGTCGTCGCGGCCAAGACGATCAAGATTGTACCGCAAGCTACGGTGATGCTGATCGAACGGCTGGGACGATTTAATCGCGTGGCCTCGAGCGGCCTTAATATCCTGGTGCCATTTCTGGACAAAGCCCGCGCTGTTTACTGGACCAACTCACGGGGCGGAGTCACTTCGATCGATTTGCGAGAGCAATACATCGACTTGCCGCCGCAGCCCGTGATTACCCGCGACAACGTCACGATTCATGTCGACTCGGTCGTGTACTGGCAAGTAACCGATCCCATCAAAGCGGTTTACGAGATGAACGACCTGGTCGGCGGCATCGTGCAGTTGACCATCACCGGCATGCGCGCCGTTATGGGCGACATGGATCTCGATCACACGCTGTCGCAACGCGACCAGATCAATTCGAAGCTGCGCATCATTCTGGATGAGGCCACCGACAAGTGGGGCGTGAAAGTTACGCGCGTCGATGTGAAGAATATCAATCCGCCCGAAGATGTGCGCGTGACGATGGAGAAGCAGATGACGGCTGAGCGCAACCGGCGCGCGCTGGTGCTGCAAGCGGAAGGCGAACGTCAGGCTGCGATTACGCGGGCCGAAGGTGAGAAACAGGCGGCCGTCACTCGTTCCGAAGGCGAGAAGCAGTCAAACATTCTGCAGGCCGAGGGATTGGCGCAGGCACGCTTGCGTCAGGCGGAAGCTGAGTCTCAGGCGATCGCACAGGTTGCTGAAGCCATGAAGGAACACGGCAATCCCGCGCAATACCTGATCACGACACGCTATATCGAGAGCTTGCGCGACATGACCAAGAGCAACAACGCGAAAGTGATCTTTATGCCGGTCGAGACCTCGAGCATGCTCTCGGCTGTGGGCAGCATTAAGGAAATGTTTTCCGAAACAGGCGCGACCGGCTCTGACGATTCGCAAAAACCGCCACCACCGAGACAGTTGCGTTAGCGAAGGAAGCGCGCTCAAATTCGCGCTGGCGCGCTCAGGCGGACAAGATGTCAGCGCTCCTTTCCTCACCACTCGACATGCGTCGGCCCGCCATGTAGAATCCTCCGCTTAATTCATGAGTCAGATTGTCCATAGTATGAGTCTTGAAGGACTCGCCGGCGAGCACAACGGCGCGCTCGAAACGCGGCTGTTTCGCGTAATGATTGCGAGCGTGGCCTTGGCCGTGGTGGTAAGTACCTTGATTTTGCCGTGGCGAGTTACGACCGGGTTGATGCTTGGCGGCTTATTATCTCTTTTGAACTTTCACTGGCTGCAAACTTCGGTGGCGGCCATCTTCAATGAGAGCACCGGCGGGCGGCCGCGAGTCCGTGTAACGCATTACGTCATGCGCTATTTCGTTATTGGCGCTACGGGCTGTGCGGCCTACGAGTTGGGATTGGTTTCGCTGCCGGCTCTGTTTGCCGGCTTATGTTCGTTTGTCCCCGCCTTGTTCGTGGAGGCGTTTAGACAGTTCTATTTTGCAATTATTCGTCGAGAGGAATCTTTTTGATGTTTCTGCTGCAGAGCACGGAAGCCGGCGAAAAGGCCGCTGAACATGCCCCAGAGCACGTGCCCATCCTGGTGAGACTCGTCAATCAATACTTTGGCGAGTGGGCCTATAATTTTGAGATGCATTACACCTATCCCAAGTGGAAATGGTTTCTGGCAAAGTTTGGCTCGACTCCCGAGGCCGCATTTGGTCCTTACACGCCTGAGAATGCAATTCCCTGGTACACGGTGATGTTTATCGTGGCCTGCATCCTCAGCCTGACCCTGATCTGGATTTTCAAAGGACAGCTTTCCGAAGACAAGCCAGGGCACGGGCAGCAGACGCTCGAAGTTGGCGTCCTCGCAGTGCGTGGCATGCTCGAGGACATCGTCGGCCCGCATGGCTTGAAGTATTTCCCGGTGGTCATGACTTTCGCGGTGCTAATTCTGGTTTCAAACTTGATGGGGCTGTTCCCATTGTTTATGGCGCCAACTTCAGCCACCAGCGTGACTTTTGCGCTCGGGCTTTCGTCGTTCGTGTATTACAACTACATAGGCATCAGCGAGAACGGGTTATTGAATCACCTGAAGCATTTTGCTGGTCCCATCTGGTGGATAGCTCCGCTGATCTTCATCATTGAACTGGTCAGCAATCTGGTGCGGCCGTTCTCTTTGGGAATTCGACTCTTCGGCAATATGTTTGCCGACGAAAAGGTGTTTGAGACGGTTGCCAACATGGCGCCACCTTATACCTATTTCGCTATCCCGGTGCTGCTGGTGCTAATGGGATTGAGCGTATTTGTCGCGCTGATTCAAACGTTTGTTTTCATCTTGCTGTCACAATTGTATCTCAGCGAAGTTTCCCATCCACCGCACGACAGTCACACAGCGGACGATGGGATGGAATTCATAGCGCCGGTCCTAACTTAAATTTCTTAATGGTCTTATCAGGCGTCTTTGAGCGATGCGGCAAGTGTGCCGCACACGTTAGAGCGCAAATCATTTTGCGAATGCGAAGGGTACGAACAGCCACATATAGTTTACTGGTCTGTGTCGCTGGAGCGCCGTTGTAAGAGGGGCGGTGGATACCGGATATGGGCGAAATCATTCCGGGCTGGGAATCCCTGAGCAGTTCGTTTGCCCTGAAAGGAAAAACAAGAGAATGAAGAAGATTACTCTGTTGCTGTTGACGGTGTTGGGCGTGTTCATGAGTGCCGTTCCGGCTCTCGCTCAGGTCCAGAATGTACCCGCCCCCGCAAACAATAGCGTGGGATTGAAAGCCATCGCCGCCGGTATCGGTTTTGCGATCGCGGTAGTTGGCGGTGCGCTCGGACAGGCACGAATCGGCGCCGCGGCCTGCGAAGGCGCGGCCCGCAATCCGGGAGCCGCAGCAAAAATCCAGACCATGATGATCCTGGGCCTGGCCCTGATCGAATCATTGGTCCTCTTTGCTCTGGTGATTGTATTCATCAAGACCTAGTCCGCAGTCAGGATGGACAAAAGGATGCGAGCGTGACTCTCAAGTTGCGCTCGCATTTTTCTTAACTATGCGTGCCATGAGGTCACTACCACCTGCATCGGCAGGTGGATCAGGAGTCCAACTCACCCGCTGAGTGTTTGATCCATTCGCTGACGCGAATGATACTGACCTCATATTCACATCGATCTTCCACCTTTGGTGACTCCATCTTTGCTCGCCGCAAAACCAGTGTGTTAGGCTTTCCTCGTTAAGGAACGAAAGATGATCAAATGAAAGTTTGTCCCGTTTGCGGTAAGGAGTATTCGGATACCAGCTCGCTGTGCACCCTCGATGCAGAGGTTCTTCAGATTGTAGACGATCCGCTATTGGGAAAGACGCTCGCCGAAAAGTACTTCATCGAACAATTGATCAAGCGCGGCGGCATGGGCTCGGTCTATCGCGGCAAGCATGTGATGATGGACAAGACCGTCGCGGTTAAAGTGCTCCGGCCATCTCTGGCAGTCGACGATGTGGTGGTGGCGCGGTTTTCTCGCGAAGCCAAGGCGGCTTCTCGTATTTCACATCCGCACGCGGTCAGTGTTACCGATTTCGGGGAAGCCGAAAACGGCGTCGTCTTTCTGGTAATGGAGTATCTGGACGGCCGCACTCTGAAGGATGTGATCAGGAGCGAAGGCCCGATGACCCTCGATCGCGCCGTCGAAATCGTTCGCCAGGTTTCCGGAGCGTTGGACGCCGCACATCAGCAGGGCGTGATCCATCGCGATCTTAAGAGCGACAACATACTGCTCTCCCAGACAAACGGCAGCGACTGGGCGAAGGTGCTGGATTTCGGGATTGCCAAGATTCAACAGCCGGAGGGTTCGCGGGACAATGACATCACCGCCCCCAATCTGGTCATCGGAACGCCGCAGTACATGTCACCGGAACAGTGCTCGCAAAGCGGTCCGATCGATGCGCGATCCGATGTTTATTCGCTGGGCGTGATCGTCTTCGAAATGCTGACGGGCCGAGTGCCGTTCACCGGCGATTCACCCACAGTGATCATGATGAAGCAGGTGGGGGACGAGCCTCCTTCGGTGCTTGAGGCGCGTCCTGATTTGCCAGTCAGCATAGACAGTCTGATAAAGAAAGCGCTGGCAAAGCAGCCAGCTGATCGTTTTCAAACTGCGGGGAGCCTTGCGGAAACGCTGACCAAAGCTGCCGCGGAAGTGGGCCAGACCGCTTCAGCAAGCGTCGCGCCGGTTGGTGATACCGTTCCAATCGCGCCAGTCGATCTGGCTGAGGAGGATTTGGACGAGGAGACTGTGGTGCGGCCCCGTGATGAAGTTACGGTAGTGCGGACCTCTCCCGAGCCCCAGGTTTTTACTCGACAGGCAGTCAATGAGTCTCCGGCAGCGAACTTTAATCCGTGGCGCATAATGGCGCCGGCAGCAATTGTGCTGGTTGCAGTTTTCGGAATCGTGTTTCTGCTTACCCGGAGCGCCAGCCAGACGCCAACGAATCAAACGCCGGGACAAACATCCGGCCAAAACGGATTGGCGGCCGACCCGAATGGCCAGCCAGTACAACCAAGTGGCACGCCGACAGGCGAAAGCGAGCGGGGCATTCAACCCGCTTCATCGGCCACGCCGTCGGGACGCAATGCCAACGCGAACGTCAGTCAGACTGTGGTGCCGGGAACATCGAGCGGCGAGTTCGGATCCAATGACAATAGCTCAGTGTCCGGTAACAATAATGCGAATCGACGCGAATCGCCGACCCCCAGGCCTTCCCCCTCCGCAGCGAAGGCAGAGCAACCGCCCGCGCCCAGGCCCGTGCCCAGTTTGAAGCCAACGGCCACACCTATCGACTAGCTGTTGCCGCTGCAATCAAAGCCTTAAACCTCTCTTCATTCTCGATCTCGATCTCAATATCGACGGCGTAGCATGGCAGTCGAGAAGCAAGGGAGCGTAGCTTCACCTCATCCTTGGCAGTCGTCAGAAGAATTTGCGCGCCGCGCGCGACCGACTTCCGCGCGACCCGATCGATGTCGCTTTGAGTGTATGTGTGATGGTCACGGAATGCCTCGGTGTACGCTAGTTGATAGCCGGCGCGCCGCAGCAGTGAAAAGAACGATTCCGGTTTACCAAGACCACAGAAGGCGGAAATGCGTGATCCCTTGATTTCTTTTTCGACAATCGAAGACTGAACGAGTTGACCGCGAACCTCTCGGATACCGCTGAATCTCATCAGCGAAGAGAAGATGGGGATCTCGTGGCTACGCGCGGCGATTTCGCTTCGGAGCTTTTCAACAGCATTGGCATCATCGGCGCGCGTTATGACTATGCAGTTTGCGCGTGCTAGTTCAGCTGGTGATTCGCGCAAAATTCCGGCGGGCAAAAGTTTTCGATTGCCCCAGGGGTTCGCGGCGTCGATCGTCAGAATGTTCAGGTCCCGCGCCACTCGCAGATGCTGGAAACCATCATCCAGGACAAACACTTCGCTGTTAAGGTTATCGATGGCCCAGCCAGCTGCCGCTACCCGATCGGCATCGCTAATAACCGCCGCCAGGCCCTTCAATGCGTCTGCGAGCAGCAGCGGCTCATCACCGGCCTCTGTGGCGTCCGAAAGGATTTCTTTTCCGTCCGACACAACCGCGCGCGCGCCGGGGTTTTGGCGGCCATATCCGCGCGTAAGAATGCAGACTCGTGCGCCGTTCCCCGCTAACTCTCGCGCGATCCATTCAACCAGAGGGGTCTTTCCGGTGCCGCCCGTGGTTAGATTGCCGACGCTGATCACCGGCACACCCAGTTTATGCACACGAAGTCGGCCCGAACCGTACAATGCTCGACGTGCCCTCACTCCGACGCCGTATAAGTGGCCTAACGGCGTAAGCGCGAGCGTTACGGCGCTATTCATTGGATCCTATGACAATCATTTAGCTGCAGTGACGGAGAGAGCCGGTAAGGGAATCGAAGCGCCGGCTTTCTTAGGCGTTTCGAGCAAGCCCGCAATCATTTGCAGAGTCTTCTTCGTAGCGCCCCGATTTCGATCGCAGACCACCAAAGCCTTCTGGCCGATTTCTCTTCGCAACGAGTCGTTAGAGAAAAGTGAGTTAATCGCTTCAACCAGTTCCGCTGGTGCTGCGGATGTTGAAACGTCCGGTAGCTGAACAATTGCGTTCTCGTCCAACATCGCTTTAGTTATGGCTGCGAAATTGTGCATATGTGCGCCGGTAACGACACAGACACCTCGCGCAATGGGTTCGAGAATGTTGTGGCCGCCGTGCGACGCGATGCTGCCGCCGACGAAGGCCACGTCGGCCAAAGGATACGCGGCCCGCAACTCGCCGATGGTGTCGAGCAGAATGACTTCACAATCTCTGTCCGCGATTTGTAAAGCCGCAGATCTGCGTGACCAGCTCAAGCCGGAGACCTGCAGCATTGAAGCTACTTCGCCAAACCGTTCGGGGTGCCGCGGAGCGATCAGAAGACGTACCTGGTAACCTGTCTGCGAATTCTTGATCTGTTTGAACGCATCAATGACTACTTGTTCCTCGGGAGCGTGCGTACTGGCGGCGACGATCAGACGCATGGTTCGATCGAAGCCGAAACGCTTGCGCAGGTTTTCGGTGGCGACTTCGTCAATCGCGCTTTCGGCGCTATCAAATTTTAGGTTACCCGGCATTAGCACACGATCGTTCGGGATCCCCAGCTCACGTATACGCCCGGCGTCTTGCTCAGATTGCATTAGCGCAATCGAGAGATTGTTCAATAAGCCGCGAACAAAAGGCCGGATTAACTTGTAGCGACCAAACGAAGTGGTCGAGATACGACCGTTGATCAGGGCAACCGGGATCGCGCGTCGATGCGATTCACGGAGTAGATGCGGCCATAACTCGGTTTCCATTATGAGCACGGCCGCAGGTTTTAGGGTGCGCAGTACTCGCCGGACAGTCCAGGACCAGTCAATCGGAAAGTAGAAGACCGCAGCGGCATCAGGACCAAAGGCGTCCCGCGCGATTCGCTGACCAGTGACCGTCGTCGTGGAGATCACCAGGCGGTAGGAAGGAAATCTATCAAGCAGTGCCCGAACCAAAGGGCGGGCAGCCTCAGTTTCACCCACGGAAACGCAGTGCAACCAGATCAGTGGCCGATCGTCCAAAGCAATTGCAGGTAAGCGGCCGAGGCGTTGACTGAGGCCGGTAACATATTTGCGCGTGCGAAACGCGTCGATGGCAAACCACGGCAGCAGCGCGAGAAAGCCAACCGTCAAAAGGAGGCTGTAAAGCAGGTACATAAGTGGCACAGACTTTCAGTCTGTGATCGTTTGTTACCGAAACCTAACTCGAAAGATGCCAAACCTCGGCCTGCGTAGTGTCCGCACTTTTGATTGAACGGTTTTAGAGTACCGCCACTTCAGACTGGGGTTTTGTTAAGCGAGAAAGAACCCAGGTGCAGTTGGTACTCTAAAGGCCGTGGAATCGGTACCACCTAACCCTACTCAGCTTGCGCACAGAGTGAAGTCTGCCTCTTTTACTTCGCGCGCTCAATGTAACGGCCTTCGGTCGGATCGACTCGGAGACGGTCACCCTCGTTGACGAAAGGCGGCACCTGAATGGTCACGCCGTTTTCAAGCGTAGCCGGTTTATTGACGTTGGAGACTGTCGCGCCTTTCATGTTTGGCTCAGTTTGCGTCACCGTAAGTTCCATTGATGGCGGCAATTCAATCCCGATAGGCAAACCCTCGTAAAACTCCACTTGTATTTTGAGTCCGGGCGCCAGCCACTGCGCTGCATCGCCGAGGTCCTCACCACTGAGAGCGACCTGCTCATAAGACTCTGTGTTCATGAAGTGATGGTGAGAGCCGTCCGAATAAAGATATTCCATGTCGTGCTGCTCAAGTGCCGCTTTGTCCACTGTATCCGCCGAGCGAAAGCGATGCTCGAACGAGGAGCCGGTGCGAAGATTGCGCAGCTTCGTTTGCACCATAGCGCGCAGGTTGCCGGGCGTGTGGTGGCGAAAGTCGACTACTTTGCATAGCTGGCCTTCGAACAAAATCACCATGCCTCGTCTGATTTGAGTTGCTGGAATTGCCATTACGTTCTTAGGTCTTTCTGTCGGTTATTAGACGCGCGGCGATAGATCGGGCTCGCCACACGGTTGCAAACGACGTAGTCTAGCGGCAGGAATGCGTGATTGTCCAGCAGCTTAATTCGGGCGTCTGAAAAACAAAACAGAGCGGGCAAGCCCGCTTTGAACGCATCCGATGGATGACACTCGGCGCTGCTTGCCCGCTCTCAGGAGGAGCCCACCTACCTGAATGAATTAACGTGGAAAGGTAAGCGGAGTTCCAGAATAATTTATGGCGCCGATTCTAGTCTGTGATTCTTCCTGGTTGCCGTGTTCACAGACTAAGTCTGCTCCGGCTAAGCGGCTCGCGCACGCAGTTCCTGCCGTTTGCGAACCACGTGATCCAGCCATTCCTGTGCGTGTTGGTAGCGGGGAAAGCTCTGCTCTTCGGCTCGAAACGCGTTCGTGTGGTAATAGCGTCTGCCATTAACGATGCGAGCAGGGTGTTTGATGTGCAGCATTTCGTGGAAGAGGATATATTCGACGAACCACTCAGGAACTTCCCGGGAATCCAGGATCTTGCTAATCGTGATCGTGTCATGAGCGGCGTCATGATGACCCAGGATGCTGCGAGCGCGCCGCTGCGACCAGGTCAACACCGGCTTTTCGATTTCGCCATCAAAATAACGGCGGTTGAGCTTCGCGAAGATCCGTTCGAGATCATAGACCTGACCGTTGGCAGACGAGATTACTTTGCGACCACGTTTCCGCCGGGCAATGTCTGATGCTCGCAAGAGCTGGGGACTAAAAGCGTACGAACGATAAATGCGCTCCTGATCGCGCGGTGCCTTGCGCGAAAGCAAACGAGCGACCAGCAGAAATGCCAACGCCCGTATGACCTCGGGCGGCGCCTCTTGAAAAAGATCAGACAGCCGGACATAGATGCGGCCAGCCCGCACTCGAATAGTGTGATGCAATCCCGCGTACGGATAGAACTTTACCTCGATCGCAGCCAAGTCGGGCTGAAACCGCTTACCACCGCGATCAAGTTGCCGGAAGGCGTCGCAGAAAACTCTCTTGAGATGAAGATCTGATTGCGGCATTTTCGCGAACCGTGAACCCGCCCATCTTAGGGTGGACGTTTGTAGCTAGTCAAACGGAGCCGAGGGATACCCCAAAAGCCCTCGCCAGTCGGACAAATTGTGGTTTCTGGTCTCGTTGCACGACGCGCGCGACGGGAGTGACTCGTCCTAAGTCTATTCTTAACATTAGCTTAAGTGGATCTCGAGTCTTATTATTCACAAACGTTGACGGCCGTGGAGAGTCGCAAGATCGCTTTAGACACAACGGTTTGCGAGACCTCTGGTTATTTCGTTATACTGGGCCGCGGCACTGAACGTCTCCTCCTCGGACCGCTCCAGCCCAATCAAGGATGTTTAAGATCGGTAGAGATACATAGAACGACCTAATGGCGCGCACTCCAAATTCAAACAGATCCGGACGTCCTACACCCAACTCGCGCCGGGAGGCCGTGCTTTCGGCGATCATCGAAGAGCATCTGGTGACGGGCGACGCAATCGGATCGCATACCGTCTCAGATAGATTCGCGCGTGCGACGGGCTGGAGTTCGGCCACGATTCGAAGCGTCATGTGCGAGTTGGAAGATTTTGGATTGCTCGAACAGCCGCACACCTCAGCGGGGCGGATACCTACTGACAAAGGCTATCGCTATTACGTCGACAAAATGCTGGATTCTACGCGCTTGTCGAAAAATGATCTCAGAGCAATCGAAAGAATCGACCTCGGGAACGAAGGTACCGTGCGGCCGGATCGTCTAATGGAGAAAGCTTCGCATGTGCTTTCCGAGCTATCGAAGAATGTCGGAATCGTAGTATGGCCTTCCCTGGCCGAGAATCGCCTGAAACACATTCGCTTCATGCGACTGCCCGACAGCCGGATTCTGGTCGTGCTGGTATCAACCTCAAACATCGTCCATGACAAAGTCATCAATCTGGATGAAGAGTTCACTCAGGACGAGCTGGACCGCACGGCGCGTTATTTGAATGTTGAGTTTGGCGGCAAGAGCCTGCTGGCGATTCGCGATGAGATAGTCGCGCTGATGAAGGAAGAGAAGGCGCTTTATGACAAGCTTCTGCGCAACGCCATGCTCTTATGCGAGCGAAGCCTGCGGGGTGAAGACGAAGCCACCGCAGAAGTCTATCTCGATGGTGCTTCAAATATTCTTGCTAAGCCCGAGTTTGCTAGTGCCGAGGGGATGTGCGAATTGTTTCGAACTTTCGAAGCGAAGTCGCGCCTTATCAAGATCCTGAACGAATGCGTGACCGGCAATTCAGCTGGCGGAACTGTCCGGGTCGTCATCGGAAGAGAGAATGTTGCTTCCTCGATGAAACGCTGTTCGGTGATTACCACCTCTTACCGGGTTGGCGGTGACGTTTCAGGCACGTTGGGCGTGGTCGGACCAATGAGGATTGAGTACGGCCGACTGATGGCTGTGGTAAACTACCTTGCACGTTTCATCGAACGCGCTCTTTTGAATGAAGCGCCTCTTCAATAGACTGACCCAGCTCATTGTACCGCCCCGGAAAAAGAGATTTGGATCTCAATGGCATCAGATCGAAAGCATAAACAGTCGAATAACATTCCCATTCGCTTCTTCGACGGAGACGACGATTCCGAAGACGTTCTGGAGTTGGCCGCAGCCGCCGAAGACTCCGAGGCCGATTCGGTTCCAGACGCTCCCGATCCCAAAGTAACCGAGACGGGTTTCGGTGGTCCTGACCTGGCGGAACTTGTTGCTTCCCGGGCGGAGCTCAAACGCCTCCAAACCGCCCTGGACGAAGCCAAGGAAGGCCTCGCGCGCCGGCAGGCCGACTTTGAAAACTATCGCAAGCGAATTGAACGCGAACGCAGTGAATCTCACAACCGCGTAGTTGCAGATGTCGCGCGTAAGCTGCTGCCGGTAGTCGATAACCTGGCCCGCGCGCTGGACGCCGAAAAGACGGTTCAGTCTCACGAGTCCAGGGAGTTCCGGCATTTTCTACACGGAGTCGAGTTAATAAATAAGCAACTCACCGACGTCCTTGAATCGCTCGGCATTCAGCCAATTGTCTCGATTGGCGAGCCCTTTGATCCGCATATTCACGAGGCGGTGGTCACTGAACCGTCGGACCAGTACGAACCGGACACGGTAACCGAAGAGCTCGCCCGCGGCTACCGCATAGGCGATCGTTTGCTTCGACCAGCGATGGTTAAGGTCGCGGCCCGGAGAGACGACGAATAACTTCGTCCCAAAAAAGCATGGGCAAGATCATCGGAATCGATTTAGGAACTACTAACTGCTGCGTTGCCGTGCTCGAAGGCGGCACGGTCCAGATTGTTCCCAACAAAGAAGGCGGTCGCACCACTCCCAGCGTGGTCGGATTCACGGACAAGGGCGAGCGCCTGGTAGGACAGATTGCGAAGCGCCAGGCTGTCACGAACGCCTCGAATACTGTGTATGCCGTTAAGCGACTAATTGGCCGCAAGTTTGACTCGCACGAAGTCGGGCGTATGCGCGAGACGGCGCCTTTTGAAATAGTGGATTCGCAAAACGGCGATGCGCGCATCAGGGTGCAAGGCCGAGTCTATAGCCCGCCTGAACTCTCAGGAATCGTGTTACAGCGTTTGAAGGCGGCCGCTGAAGACTTTCTCGGTGAAGCGGTGGCCGACGCAATCATTACCGTCCCAGCGTACTTTGACGATACTCAGCGACAAGCTACGAAGGATGCGGGCAAAATCGCGGGCTTGAAAATCGAGAGAATCATTAACGAGCCGACGGCAGCGGCGCTGGCTTACGGTCTGGGCAAAGCCGAGGCCGAGAAGATCGCGGTTTACGATCTCGGAGGCGGCACATTCGATATTTCCATCCTGGAAATGAACAACGGCGTCTTCGAAGTTCTGTCCACATCTGGGAATACGTTTCTGGGTGGCGAAGATTTTGACGAGCGAATCATGAATTGGATGGCTGACCAATTCCATGAGGATACGGGTATTGACCTGCGCAAAGATCGGCTGGCCCTGCAGCGTCTCAAAGAAGCCGCGGAACGAGCCAAGTGCGAATTATCTTCGGCTACTGAAACCAGCTTTAATCTTCCGTTCATCGCGGCCGACGCGTCAGGCCCGAAACATCTGAACAAGGTCCTCACGCGCGCGAAGCTTGAGGAACTGGTTGATGATTTGGTGCAGCAAACGGTAGAACCCTGTGAAAAGGCCCTGGCTGATGCCAAGCTTAGAGCCTCTGAGATCGGTAAGGTGATCCTGGTTGGTGGTCAGACGCGTTCGCCGATAGTCGAACGGGCCGTCGAGCGCATTTTTGGGAAAAAGGCGTCAGCTGAGATTAATCCGGACGAAGTCGTCGCCATGGGCGCAGCCATTCAGGGCGGTGTCCTGACCGGAGACGTCAAAGATATCGTGCTGCTGGACGTACTTCCTCTGAGCCTGGGCCTCGAAACTCGTGGAGGGTTGTTTACCAGAATCATTGAACGCAACTCGACGATACCCCTGCGCAACAGTCTGACCTTCACCACTGTCGTTGATAATCAAGCGTCAGTGGAAATTCACATTCTCCAAGGCGAGCGCGAGGTCTCTACCGGGAATCGTTCCCTCGGTAAGTTTGAGCTGGTCGGGATTCCCGCCGCACCACGCGGAGTGCCACAAATCGAAGTTAGTTTTGAAGTTGATGCGAATGGAATCGTCTCGGTCTCAGCCGCAGACAAAGCTACGGGCCGCGAACAACAGATGCGGATTACTCCTACCTCTGGTCTGTCGCAAGATGAAATCGATCGGATTATCAATGAGGCTCAAGCTTCAGCCGAAACTGATCGCGAACTGCGCGACAAGGTGGATTTGAACAATAAACTCACGAGTTTGGTGAGAAATACCCAAAGGGCGTTTTTGGAATTTGGCGGATTGCTTTCCAAGCCGGCACAGGACGAGGGACAAATTGTTTTGAGTGACGGCGAGGCCGCGATTGGCTCGGCAGAGGTGGGTGCGATTCGTTTAGCGCTGGACTCAGTCGACCGGCTGGCGCGGCAACTTACCACCGCCATGATGAAGCAAATGGACGAGGCGGAGACGAAAGAAGATTGAATGGCTGCCGCCGTTTGTAAGGCAAGGGTCAATCAGTCTCACTGCGCTATTCTGCGCTTGCGCGCAAACTAATAGTTTGCGTTACAATTAATCTGGCGGTCAGCAGCTTGCCGGTGCAAACGGTTGAGTGCTGGCCGCTCATTACTGATAACAACGACGATGGCAGTTAATAAACGCGACTATTACGAAGTGTTGGGAGTGGCTCGTACTGCCACTGAACAGGATCTGAAGAGCGCTTACAGGCGTCTCGCCCATCAATATCACCCTGACAAGAATCAGGGAGACACTGAGTCAGAAGAAAAGTTCAAGGAAGCTGCAGAAGCGTACGCCGTGCTTTCGGACGGTGAACAGCGTCAGCGCTACGATCGATTTGGCCACGCCGGAGTCTCCAGTGCTGCCGGCGCTGCCTGGGGTGCGCCCGGGTTCGGAAACATCGAAGACATCCTCGGCGATCTGTTTGGGTTCGGCGACGTGTTTGGTGGCGGCCGTAGCGGCTCTCGGCGATCGAGTGCGCAGCGCGGCGCCGACCTGCGATACGATCTCGAAATAACTCTGGAGCAGGCCGCCACCGGCTTAACCGCCCAGTTGCGAATTCCGAAGCTGGAAACCTGTGAGTCATGCAAAGGTTCTGGCGCAAAAGAAGGCACCCAGCCTGAAGTTTGCCGCACCTGCGAAGGGGCGGGCCAAGTGCGATTTCAACAGGGTTTTTTTTCCGTCTCGCGCACCTGCGGGTCATGTCGCGGTGCTGGACAGGTCATCACTTCACCGTGTGAAACCTGCCGAGGCGCCGGTCGCGTCGAGCAGGAGAAATCGATCGAAGTAAAGATTCCGGCCGGTGTCGAAACTGGATCCAGGCTAAGATTGCAACGCGAAGGTGAGTCCGGTGCTTATGGCGGCCCGCCGGGTGATCTCTATGTGGTCATTCATGTGGCCGAGCATGAGCAATTCGAGCGGCAGGGCAATAATTTGTATGCTTCGGTACCCATTACGTTTGCGCAGGCCGCACTCGGATCTGAGGTTAGTGTGAAGACGCTGAGCGCCGATCAATCGCTCAAGGTTCCGGCCGGCACTCAGACTGGCACGGTCTTCAGAGTGCGCGGGCAGGGAATGCCGGTCCTGGGCGGCCGTGGCAAAGGCGATCTATTTGTGTCCGTTTCGGTGGTCACGCCGACTATGCTGAACCGCGAACAGCGCAAACTTCTGGAACAGTTGGCAAAGATCGAAACGCCGGATTTGGAAGACAAGAAACTCGTCGACAAAGTACGCGACATCTTTGGATAACTGTAGCGCAAGTTATTAACTGCGGCCCGTCCGATCGAAGCAAAACAAATCTTAACTGTATGATGTGGGCAGTACCACCCTCGGGAGCGAGCGGGGGAACCACGGTAGATAGGTCCAAATCCGGCTGTTAAAGTTGGTTGCGGTTAGACGGTTGCAATCCTTGCATAACGTGCGCAAGTGATCAGCTTCCTTTACATCAGAAAGGTACTTTATGGGATCCCCCTTTGGTTTTTCCCGTCCCTGGGTGCCGCTGCTTCTGCTTTTGGTCCTGTCGGCTTTTTCCGTCAATGCGCAGGACGAGTATGCCGCGGTAAAGACCTGGGAGACTTTCGATTTTGCCGGTCACAGCGTGAGCCCAGTGGATATTTCCGGATTGGCACTGGAAGACTTGAAGCTCGTCCGGGGAATTGTCTTTGGTAAGCACGGTCGCGTCTTCAAAGATCCGGACATCAAGCGCTTTCTGGAATCGCGGACTTGGTTCAAAGCTGATCCAAATTTTCAGAACTCCACGCTAAATGATACGGAGCGCAGGAACCTCGATGTTATCCGCATCGCCGAGGCGCAGAAGCATGACACCGTGCAACCTGGCGATATGCGCTTGTATCAGGAGCGCGCTCTGACCCGAAAGAAACTGGGCGAACACACGAGCGCTGAGTTGACCGTCCTGGCCGCGGAGATCGAAGCGATTCACGGAAAGCGGTTTGACGATACGGTCTGGCTGCAGCAGTACTTTGACGAGCGTTACTGGTACCAGCCATCCGCTCAATACGATCCCAAGGGTCTGAGCGCGGTCGAGCGGAAAAACCTGCAACTGATCGATACAATCCAGAAACAACAGCGTCGCGTGGCCATTTCGCCGGGCGATATGGAGTTGTTCGAGAACAAGTTGATCGCAGATCGGATGTTGCGCGGCTTGAGTCTGCATGAGTTGCGTTTGCTGCGAAACGAAATCTATGCACGCCACGGCCGGATCTTTAAGACCGTCTGGATTCAGCAGTATTTTGGCTTCCAGCCGTGGTACGACCCGAAAGAGGATTTCAAGGATGGAGACATCTCGGGCAACGACAAAACCAACATAGAGTCTATCGTCAGGTACGAAAACAAGCTACACGATTCGATCAGCAACAAGCCTATCACTCGCGCCTTGCTCGAAGGTCTCTTCCTCGAGGACGTGCGCAAGATGCGCGATGAGATTTACGCGCGTCATGGAAAGGTCTTCAAGGATCAGTGGACGCAAAAGTACTTTGCCAGCTTTGACTGGTATAAAGCCAATCCAAATTTCAATGATGCTTCGTTAAGCGCGGTCGAGAAAGGAAACCTAGCGGTCATCGCCCGTTACGAGAAGAAAGCAGTAACGGTAATGTCTACTATAGAAGGTTGATAAGGCGAGAGCGGGCTCCGCGTGCCGGGGCCGAAAAGAGTAAGCAGTAAGCAGGATGGGCAGGTTCGACCTGCCCATCCTTGTCATTTGTGCGCCGGGCAGGGCGCTCTTACTAGGGAGTGAAAGTCTCCTACGAACCCGACAGGGGGAATCGTTAGCGGGACGGCAAGGGTGTCCATCGCGAGGTGGAATCTGAAGGAAGCCGCAGG
>Ga0137360_10000041_pt1 | contig 71091 bp, 79 predicted proteins | sample Mad1_60_16metaG_FD_104924 | JGI IMG/M metagenome (GOLD analysis project Ga0137360, IMG submission 104924) | Vadose zone soil microbial communities from Angelo Coast Range Reserve, California, USA - Mad1_60_16 metaG | ecosystem: Environmental > Terrestrial > Soil > Vadose zone | place: USA... | reverse complement strand
CGGTACCTCGCCGAGTGGAATGCGCACCCGACCCCCTTTGTGTGGACCAAAGAACCCGCCGACATCATCCGCAAAGCCCTCCGGCGTGCTCGTTAACATGACTTCGCGGACGCAACACTAGCGCTCGACCCGGCTCTCGCCCCTCAATCTCCGATGATCGCCCGTGCTTCGGCGATCTGCCCGAGATGCTCGAAATCGTGATCGACCACGTGCGTGGCGTATTCGATGAGGGTCACCGGACCGAAATAACCGGAAAGGCCGATTCGCCCCTCGGCCTCGGCGGGCAGCTTCTCGAGCAGGGCGACCGTCGCGGCCCGCGTCGCCTTGAAGCCTCGCCATTCGTCGTCGAAATCGCCCTCGCGATGGTCCCGCTCGCGTGCCCATGCGTCCGCGTCGAACGACGGAAATTCCGCCCGGTCCGCCGAGGCGAGCTGTGTGAGTCGCGGCAGGAAGAGGTCACGCTCGACCTTGAGCAGATGGGCCATGACCTCCTTGATCGACCAGTCGGCGGGCCGCGGACGCTGCTTCATCCTCACCGCCGTCAGCCCCGCGGCGGCCCGGCGCACGTGCTCCGGTCCCTGTGCGATGGCCTCGATGATCTCGGCCATGGGGAGCGGCCGCTTGGCCTCGGCCCGCTTGGGCTTGAGGCCGAGCCCCTGGCGCAGATCATGGATCTGACGCCGGTGCTCGATGTCGTGCTCGGCCACGATATTCGCGTATGAGGCCACGCTCACGGGGCCGCGGGGGACCACGCCTTCGCGACGCCACGCCTCCGGGTCCAGAGGCTCGAGACGGCTCACCAACTCTCCGCGTGTCGATGTGAAGGCGTCGAGGAGGGGCGCGAGCTCGCGGCCGCCCGCGAGCACGTCTTCCACCGAGGCGAACGTCGGTCGCGCCTCCGCGAGCATGCGGTCGAGCCGGGGGAGGAACACGCGCGGATCGGCGGCGAGGAGGTGCCGGACGACATCGCCCATGGACCATTCGCCCGGCTTCGGGGAGGCCCATACCTGGTCGGGGGTGGCGTCGTCGCAGAGGGCGCGCAGGAGACGCGGCGTGACCGCGAGAGTGGGGCCGACGAGGGACTGGTCCATGGGGAGCCTCCGCTCAGACCATCGGGTCGTAGTTGAAGTACTGGCCAGAGGTCTCGAGGGGGACCAAGTGATGCCTGAGCGTTCCCGGGAACATCTCGGCCAGCCGCTCGGGAGTCCACCCCTGATCGTGGTGCATGTTGCGGATCGGGCGCATGTGGTTGAAGAGCATGATCTCCTTGCCGCGCACGCCGATGATCTGGCCGGAGATCTCCTTGGCCGCCTCGCTCGCGAGGAAGACGGCCACCGGCGCGATGTGCTCGGGACCCATCTTCTTGATCTTCTCCACGCGCGCCTTTTGCGCCTCCGTCTCGGTGGGGATGGTGCCGATCATCCGTGTCCAGGCAAAGGGGGAGATGCAGTTCGCCGTCACGTTGTAGCGCGCCATGTCGAGGGCGGTGACTTTGGTCAGCCCCACGATACCGAGCTTGGCCGCGGCGTAGTTGGCCTGGCCGACATTGCCCACGAGCCCCGAGGTGGACGTCATGTTGACGATGCGTCCCCACTTCTTCTCGCGCATATGCGGCACGGCCGCCCGCGTCACCGCGAACGTGCCCTTCAAGTGGGTGTTGATGACGCCGTCCCACTCCTCTTCCGTCATGTTGAAGATCATGCGGTCGCGGAGGATGCCCGCATTGTTCACGATGATGTCCACGCTCCCGAAGTGGTCGAGCGCCGTCTTTACGATGGCCTGGCCGCCCGCCATGGTGGCCACCGACTCGTAGTTCCCGGCGGCCTCCCCTCCTTTGGACTGGATCTCCTTGACCACGTCGTCGGCGGGACCTTTCTCGCCGCCCTTGCCGTCCGACGCCCCGCCATAGTCGTTCACCACCACCTTGGCGCCGTGCTGGGCCATCAAGAGCGCGATCTCACGTCCGATCCCGCGGGCCGCGCCCGTGACCACCGCCACCTTGCCGCTGAGCATCGGAGCTGTCTCCATCAGGCTCTCTCCTCGTTGAGAACGTGTCAGATAATGCCGTCGGCGGCCAGGAGGTCGATCTCGGCCGTCGTCAAGCCGGTTTCCCGCAAGATGTCGCGTGAGTGCTCACCCAGCGCGGGCGCTCCCGTACGTATCGTGCCCGGCGTCTTCTCGAGCTTGACGGGGGTGGCCATGGTCGTGATGCGGCCGGCCCGGGGGTGCTCCTGCTCGACGATCATGCTCGTGGCCAGCACCGCGGGGTGACGCACGAGCTGCGTGTAGTCGTTCACGGGCGCGCAGAGCACGTCGATCGGCGAGAGCGCGGCCATCCATTCCTCGATGGTCCGCCCCGCCATGATGCTCTCGATCAGCGGCTCCAGCTCTTTCCGGTGCGCCACGCGGCCGGCACCCGAGACGAATCGCGGGTCGGTGGCGAGATCGGGCCTGCCGACGGTCGCGCAGAACGGCTCCCACGTGGCGTCCCGCCAGACCGCGACGAAGATCCACCCGTCGCTCGCGCGAAAGGCCTGGTACGGGACGAGATTGGGATGCCCGCTCCCATAACGACCGAGGGGCACGCCCGTCTCGTGAAACACGGACAGCCGCGCGAGATGGGAGAGGAGGACACCGTCGAGGAGCGAGACGTCGACCTTCTGCCCCTGCCCGGTGCGGGCGCGGGCGAGCAGCGCGAGCAGAATGCCCTGCGCGGCGAGGAGGCCTCCGATGGTGTCGACCACCGGGGCGCCGACGAGCGCCGGCCCACCGTCGACCTCGCCCGTGACCGCCATCAGCCCGCCCACCGCCTGGGCGAGAGCGTCGAGGCCCGGCTTCTCGCGCCACGGGCCCGCGGGTCCGAAGGCCGACACCGAGCAGTAGATGAGGCGAGGGTTCATGGGGGCGAGGGTGGCGTAGTCGATGCCGAGCTTCTCCGCCACGCCGTTCCGGTAGCCTTCGAGCACCACGTCGGCCGTCCTGACCACGCGGTAGAAGGTCTCGCGGCCGGCCGGCTTCTGGAGGTCGAGGCAGAGCGCACGCTTGTTGCGGTTCACCGTGAGGTGGAGGATGCCCTCGCCGGCCCGCGCCACGCCGTACACGCTTCGCGAGGCATCGGGCGCCTCGCGCGACTCCACCTTGACGACATCGGCGCCCATGTCGGCGAGGTACATGCCGCCCGTGGGTCCGGCGATGAGATGGGCCAGCTCCAGGACGCGGACGCCCTCGAGCGGCCGCACGAGCGGGTCTGTCATGGCCGCCACAACCTACCACAGCTACCGTGGTCGCCGCCCGCTCATGAGCACGGCCGTGAACTCGGCGCCCAGGATGAACACGATGCCGGAATAGTAGGCGAACATGCCGAGGCCGACGAGGGCGCCCAGGGGGCCGTAGATCTTGTCGTAGACGCCTACGCGCAGGATGTACCAGCGGAAGGCCTGCTTCGCGACTTCCCACAGGAGCGCGGCGAGGAGGGCGCCCGCGAAGGCCGCGCCCGCGGGCACGCGCCGGTGTGGGAAGTATCGGTACATGATGAAGAAGAGCATGGTGCCGAAGGCCACGGCGAGGGTAAGAGACAGAGAGCGGATCCACTCGGGTGGCATCTGTCGGGGCGTGAGCACGAGGATGCGGATCCACGCGAAGAGATCGAAGATGAGGATGCTGCCGAGGAAGAGGACGCCCATGCAGAAGAGGAGGATCAGGTCCTTGCCGATCTCACGCAAGAGTCCCGGCCCCCGCGTGAAGCCGAAAATCCCGTTCAGGACGAGGCGGAGGGAGGCGAAGAGCTGGCTCGCGAAGAGGAGGAGCACGGCGGTGCCGAGGAGGCCGGAAAGGCTCCGGCGTCTGATGATCTGGCCGAGCGCCTCGTGCAGCTCGCCCTTGTAGACGGGGATGATCTGCGCGAGCTGGTTGAGCACGACCTCGGAGGCCGTCCGGCGGCTCAACACGAAGCCGGCGAGCGCCACGATGAAGAAGAGGATGGGGACGAGGCAGGTCAGGAAGCTGAAGGCGAGACCGGCCGCCTCGAAGAATCCCCGGTGGGCGCGAAAGTTCGCGACCGCCGTGCGAAACGTCCTCATGACATCCGCTACACCACGCTTTTGATGAGCCCGCCGTCCACCTGGACGACGCAACCGGTGACGTACGAGGCGCGCTGGGAGCCCAGGAAGACCACCATGTCGCCGAACTCCTCGGGGGTGCCGATGCGCCCCATGGGGATGTCGGGAGTCGAGCGCGTGGCGATCCACTCTTCGAGACTCGTCCCCGCCCGCGCGGCCAGATCCTTCTGGTGGCCGATGAAGCGGTCGGTCCGAATCCGCCCGGGCAGGACCAGGTTGACGGTGATGCCGTCCTTGGCCAGATCGTTGGCGAGGGTCTTGAACATGCCGGCGATGCCCGGCCGAATGCCGTTCGAGAGGATGAGCCCTTCCACGGGCTGCTTGACCGAGCTCGACTGGATGGCGAGGATGCGCCCCCACTTCTTCTTCTTCATGTCGGGCAGCACGGCCCGGATGAAGCGCACGGTGGAGAGGTGGACCTGCTGGAAGGCAGCCAGCCAGTGCTCGTCGGTCATCTGCTCGAAGGGCCCGGGCGGCGGCCCGCCCACATTGGCTACGAGCACGTCCACGCCTCCCCACTTCTCGCGTGTCTTCGTCACCACGCGCTCGATGTCCGCCGGCTTGTTCGCGTCGGCGGGAATGGCGAGGACCTCGGCCCCCGTGCGCTTTCGCACGTCCTCGGCGGCCGCGGTGAGATCGGCCTCTCCGCGCGAGCACATGGTCACGCGCGCACCCTCCGCCGCGAAGCCCATGGCGGAGGCTTTGCCCATGCCCTTGCTCGCCGCCACCACCAGCGCCACTTTGCCCTTGAGTCCCAGGTCCACGAAGTCCTCCGTTCAGGGAATCTGCTTGTAGAACTCCGCCCGGTTGCCGCCGGTCACGTCGAGGCGCTTGAGCTCGCTGTCCCGCATCACCTCGAGGGCGATCCGCTCGCCGGGGCCACGGCGCCACAGCGAGAGGTAGAGCTCCTTGCGCGTGGGCACCTGCAGCGCGTCGAGCGACACGATGACGTCGCCTTCCTTGATGCCGGACTTGGCCCCGGGGCCGCCCGGCACGAGGCCGGCCACCACCACGCCTTCGTCGACGGGATGGGCGAAGACACCGAGCCACGCTCTGGGCGCCCGACTGACCACGCGGCCGTGACGGAGATACTCCTCCCGGTGACCGAGGTAGCACTCGCCGGGGATGGCGAGCGAGGAGCGCACGATCTCCCCGAGGTTGAGCGATACCACCCCGACCATGCGTCCCGTCACCGTGAAGAGCGGGCCACCGCCGAAGCCCGGGTTCGAGGCGGTCGACACCAGGCTGCGATCCAGCATGTATTCCCATTGCGCTTCGAACTCGCCCAGGTAGCTCAGAAGACCGCCGGATACCCGGCGCTCGCGCGGGCCGGTGGCGGCGAGCGCGAACACGGGCTCGCCGCGATCGAGGTCTTCCGACGAGGCCACCGACACCGCGGGCAGGCCTGTCCGCTTGACCTTCAGGAGGGCCAGGCCCAATTCGAAGTCCTGGGCCACGATCTCCGCGCGCTGGGTCCGTCCTTTCACGAAGCTCACGTGTATCGTCTCACCGCCCATCACCACATAGTTGACGGTGAGAATGAGCCCCGACGGATCGATGACGATGCCCGTGCCCATGCGCTCATCGCCCAGCATGCGCGTGGAGGGATGGGCGGCGGGCACTTCGGTGTGGATGTGCACCACCGAGGTGAGGAGCCGCTTGACGAGCTCGACCGAAGCATCCATGGGTCAGTCGCCCACGCTAGCACGCCGCGCGGGGAGAGGGCAACGGCTGAGGGAGTATCAGCGGGCCGGCGCGCCTTTGAGCACCCGCGCGAGAAAGATCTCGACCTGCCGCTGGGCGTCGGTGGCGGCATCGGCGTCGTAGGCGATGGTGACGCCAAAGGTCCCCAGATTGAACGGCTGCTCGATCTCCTCGAGCACCTGCTTCCGCTGACCGACCACGTCGAAGTAGTGATAGGCGCCCCTGTACTCGACGAGGGTCACGTCGGCGCCGCGCGCCTTCATGTTCGCCGCCAGCTCCCGGCAATACCGGGGCGGCGTCCAGTCGTCCGATCCGCCGATGAGGAGAAGGAGCGGCCGTATGACCAGCTCCTTCGCGTAGTCTCGGCAGCCGCCGGGATACATGGCGACGGCCGCCGCGTAGCCCACCTTGGGGAAGACCACCCCGCGCGCGCGGGCCCGCTCGAGGGTGGGCCCGTTGATCACCGACAGGGCGAAGACCCCACCCTGCGACCAGCCGAAGGACGCCACGCGCTCCGGAATGACGAACGGCTGCGCCTGGAGATACTTGAGCGCTCCGATCGCATCATCGAAGCGCGCGGTGGCGGGCCCGCCCGGTTTGTCGTCGGCCTTGCAGTCGGCGGGCTCTTTGCGCGGCCCGAAGCTGTCCACCACGAAGGCGACATAGCCACGCTCGGCCAGCCAGCGGGCCCAGGCCTTCACCTGAGGCGAGACGCCCTGACAGCCGTGCAGCAGCACGAGGGCGGGGAACGGCCCGACGCCGTCGGGCTTGGTGAGGCGACCTTCGACACGGTCCGGATCTTTCGGAGTGGCGCTCTCGAACGAGATCGGCCTCGCGCAGGCCGCGCTGACCGCGAGCGCACACACGAGCACGGCGGCGGGAAATGTTCGCGGCATCCGTCGAAGTATAGCGCGGCTGCCCTGAGGTACAATTACGGAGGACACATGACCGAACGTGAATGGCCGGAAGAGGCACGCGAGCATTTCGAGCGCGGCTACGAAGCACAGATGGCCGGACGCCTCGAGGAGGCCATCGACCGCTACGGCCGCTCCTTGGCCATTCACCCCACCGCGGAAGCGCATACCTTTCTCGGCTGGGCGCTGTCCTTTCAGGGCAAGCACGAAGAGGCCATCGCGGAGTGCAAACGCGCCATCGCCGTGGATCCGACCTTCGGCAATCCGTACAACGACATCGGCGCCTGCCTGATCGAGCTGGGCCGGGCGGACGAGGCCGTGGAGTGGCTGGAGCGCGCGAAGATCGCCCCGCGTTACGAGCCACGCCACTATCCCTTCCTCAACCTCGCGCGCGTGTATGTGCGCCAGCACAAGGTGCGTGAAGCCATCCGCGAGCTCGAAGGCGCCATCGCCATCGAGCCTCGCGATACGGTCGCGCGGCAAGAGCTCCACCGTCTGATCGGCCTGCTGAATTGACCGGAGGGCCGCCGCCCTTCTACGCCAATCGCCTCCTCTTCGGGCGGGCGGCAGTCCCGGGGCATCTCGCCTTCGCGGCAGGAGACGCGACCGTCCGCATCTACTCGCGCGACGGGCAGACCCGCGCCAGCGACGAGCCCTTCCGCCCCTTCCTCCTCCTCACGGATCCCGATCTGCTCAAGGGCTTCAAGGGTGAGGCCACCGTCACGCCCCTCGACGGGCCGGGCGTCTATCGATGGCTGGCGGAATTCCCGTCGTGGTTCCAGTGTCTCAAGGCGCGGGATCATTGCCGGGAGGCCTCGGGCCGCATGTCGGGAGCCCTCGAGGCGCCCTATCAGTTCTTCTCGGACCCCGTGCATCAGTTCCTGCTTCGGACGGGGCGGACGTCCTTCCTCGGCATGACCTTCGGGGATCTCCGCCGCATGGCCGTGGACATCGAGGTCACCACCGCGCCCGGCTTCGAGTTCCCCCATGCCGCGCGCGAGTCGGATCGCATCATCGCCATCGCCATCGCCGACTCCACGGGGTTCCAGACCGTGCTGTCGGGGGCGGAGATGTCCGAGGCCGATCTGCTCCGGGAATGCGGCCGCATCATGCTGGAGCGCGATCCCGACGTTCTCGAGGGCCACAACATCTTCCGCTTCGACCTCGAGTACATGGAGGCTCGCGCGCGGCGACTCAAGGTTCCCCTCCGGTGGGGACGCGACGGCTCGGCGCTGTCCGGCTATCCCTCGCGCATGCAGGTCGCCGAGCGGACCATTGCCTACCGCCGCTATCGGGTGGAAGGCCGCCACATCGTGGACACGTGGATACTCGCCCAGCTCTACGATGTCGGCGCGCGTGATCTCGAGTCCTATGGCCTCAAGGACGTCGCGCGCCACTTCGGGATCGCCGCCCCGGACCGGACCTATCTCCCACCGGAGGACATCCCGCGCATCTTCCGCGAGGAGCCCGCCACGCTCATGGCCTACGCGCGCGACGATGTCATCGAGACGCTCGGGCTCTCGGCCATCCTCTCGCCGCCCTACTTCGTCCAGGCCCAGGCCCTCCCCCTGTCCTACGAGTCGGTGGTGCTTCGGGGGAACGCGACCAAGATCGACGGCCTCCTCCTTCGGGAATGCCTGCACCAGGGGCGCGCCGTGCCCGCGCCGGGGGCGGGCAAGGGCGTGGCGGGCGGCTACACGGCCATGCTCCTGTCGGGGGTGGCCGGCAATGTCCTCCACGTGGACGTCACCTCGCTCTACCCCTCGCTCATGCTGGCCCGCGGCATCGCTCCCGCTACCGATTCGCTCGGGGTGTTCCCTACCCTCCTGCGCGATCTCCGGGAGTTCCGCGTGGCCGCCAAGCGCGCGTCACGGGAGGCAGAGTCCTCCGAGGAGCGCACTCAGGCCGGAGCGCTCCAGCAGACCTTCAAGATCCTCATCAATTCCTTCTATGGCTACCTCGCTTTCTCCCAGGGACACTGGAACGACTACGACGCCGCGAACCAGGTCACGGGCGAAGGACGCGACCTCGTCCAGGCCCTCGTGGCCAGGCTCGGTGAGCTCGGGGCCGCGGTGATCGAAGTCGACACCGACGGCATCTACTTCACCCCGCCTCCCGCCCCTGCCTCCACCGCGGGAGAGGGCGCGGATGAGGGAGACGCCGAGACCCAACTCATCGCAGAGCTCGAACGCGTCCTCCCCGCCGGCATCCAGCTCGAGCTCGACGGCCGCTACGAGGCGATGCTCTCGTACAAGATGAAGAACTACGTCCTCCTCGACGCGCGCGGCAAGCTCTTGATCAAAGGCTCCGGTCTCCGCTCGCGCGGCATCGAGCTCTTCCAGCGGCGCTGGATGGAGCAGATGTTCCGTCTCCTCCTGAGCGGGCGGCGGGAGGAGATTCCCGCCCTCGTGGCCCGCTGGCGCGAGGACTTCGAGGCCCATCGCGTGCCCGTCAAGCAGTTCATGAAGACGGAGACCCTGCAGGAATCCCCGGCCGGCTATCAGGAGAAGCTCCGCGCGGGCAAGCGCAACCCCGCCGCCGCCTACGAGCTGGCCCTGCGCTCCGCGCGCCCGTATCAGCCCGGCGACCAGGTGTCGTACTACGTCTGCGGCGCGGACAAGCGCGTCAAGGTGAACGAGTCGGCCAAGCTCGCCACCGAGTGGAATCCCGCGACGCCGGACGAGAACACCGCCTACTACCTGTCCAAGCTCGAAGATCTCTACGAGAAGTTCCGCCCCCTCATCGAGCAGAACGGCCTGAGCGCGGCGTCCGTCGACAGCGCCCCCGAGCCCCCCGTTTCCGAGCTTCCTGTCCAGCTACCACTCGAGCAATAGCTGGCGCGGGCGCGCGGGCCGCTCCGCGGCCATGCGCTCGGACCGGCTCCGCGCGGGAAAGCCGGCCTCGAGCGCGACCCTCGTGGCGAGCCGCTCGATGCGCTCGCGATAGACAGCGTCGGCGGCGCTCCCTCCTCCGTAGAGCGCGCGGTAGCGCGGCAAGAGCTTGGGGAACTCGCGTCCGATGAACTCCAGGAAGAATCCGTGGGTCTCCCCGCGGAGAAAGAGCACATTCCAGATTGCCTCACGAGCCCCCGCCTGTCGGGCCTCTGTAAAGAGGGTGCGGAGCCCCACTTCCGTGTCCGTGAGAAAGGGCAGGACGGGCATGGCAAAGAGCCGCGCCGGGACTCCCGCCGCGACCAGCTTCGCCATGGCCTCGAGCCGGAGGTCGGGCCGCGGGGCCCGTGGCTCGATTCGCCTCAGGAGCTGGGCGTTCATCGATGCGAGCGAGATATTGACGATGAGATCGCTCCGGCCCGCGATTTCCGTGAGGAGCTCGACGTCTCGCGCGATGCCCGCCGATTTCGTGGTGATGCCGACCCGGAGCCCAGGCACCCGGGCGATCGCCTCGAGCACCCGGCGCGTCACCTCGAATCGGGCTTCCGCAGGCTGATACGGATCCGTGACCGCGCCAATCGCCACCTCTTCGCCGCTCTCGAGGGCGCGCCGGAGGCGGGACGCCAGCTTGGAGGGATGGGCCTGTTTCACGTAGATACGGCTCTCGAACTCGGCCGGATCGGCGTGGCCGAGGTACCCGTGGGTGGGTCGCGCGTAGCAGTAGCGGCAGCCGAACTCGCATCCCCGAAATGGATTGACCGTCCAGCCGAAAGGAAAGCGGGGATCCTTCAGCCTATTCACGAGCTCTTCTGTCTCAAGAGGGCGGAACTCCACGCTCCTCCTCTGATCTACGATGGCACCGATCCGTTTCACGAATGCAGGTGCTGGTACCCCTTGCTTGTTGTTCATGTCGTCACCTGTTTAGCATACAGGAATCAAGAAAAGGCCCCGAGGTTTCCCCCGGGGCCGCTCTCTCTATCTGCTGTCTAGCGGCGCCAGCCGCCCCCACCGCCACCCGGTCCACGCGGGCCGCCGGCACTGCGCGCGCCACCACCCCCGGCACCACGCTGCGGCTGAGGCCGCGCCTCGTCCACCACAAGATTGCGGTCGCGGAAGAGCCGGCCATTCAGCATCTCGATCGCCTTGGCCGATTCCTCTTTCGTCGTCATCTCGACGAATCCGAAGCCTCGCGGACGCCCGGTGAACTGGTCGGTCACGATACGAACCGACTCTACCGTGCCGGCCTGCTGGAACAGCTCACGGAGATCCTCCTCCGTGGCCTGGAACGAAAGATTACCGACGAACAGCTTTGCGGGCATCGCTGGCCTCCTGCCGCGATCAGGACCGACGGTATGTTCTCCTCCGGGCCTCCGGCGGCGCATGGGGATGATTCCCCGTAAAACGCGTCCACAGTAACGGGTCCCAGCATTCAGACCCGTTTTGCGTGCGCGTACCATACTGAGGCGCCCATCGGGTGTCAAGAACAAGTTCGCATAGTCGAACAGGGGGATGTTCTTTATTTCACGAACGGTTATGTCTTTGGCCCCATCAAATGGAGCCGAATTGGCCGCCCGGGGCTAGAGGTAGACACCCCGGCTGATGCCGCCATCCAGCGTGACGGCAATGCCGGTAAGAAAGGCAGCCCGGTCCGAAGCAAGGAAGCACACGAGGTCGGCGACCTCCTCGGGGAGCGCGATGCGCCCGAGGGGCAGGCTGCGGCTGTGCTCCTTGATGTACGTCTCGAGATCTTTGCCCTTCGCCTCGGCCTGCTGACGCTAGAGACTGTCCCATCTGTCCGTCTTCACCGGGCCGGGCGACACGGCGGTGACGAGAATGTTGGACGGCGCCCCGAGATCGGCCAGGGCCTTGGTGAAGTTGATGAGCGCGGCGTTGGCGGTGCCGCCTGTCATGTAGGTCGTCGCGGGATTGCGCGCGGCCATTCCGACCACGTTGACGATGCGTCCCCCGCCCTGCTCTCGCATGCGTGGAAAGACGGCGCGGGCCATCCGGATATAGCCGAGCAGCTTCAGGCTCCAGCCGGCGACCCATTCGTCGTCAGGGATGCTGAGGAAGTCGCCACCCTTGATTGCTCCCGCATTGTTGACGAGGACGTCGAGCCTTCCGAGCCGTCGCACGGCCTCGGCCGCCGCGTGCTCCACGCCGTCGAGGGTGCTCAGATCGACGGCGATGCTCTCGACGACCTTGCCCGTGTCCTTCTTGATCGCCGCGGCGGCGTCATCGAGCGCCCCCTGACTCCGCGAACAGATGACGACCCGCGCACCTTCCGCCGCCATCGCGTGGGCGGTCGCCTTTCCTATGCCCTTGCTGCCTCCCGTGATCAGCACCGTCTTGCCCCCGAGACCCAGCTCCATGGCTTTCTCCTGACCTGAGGTCGTGTCTATTCGTGCGCAGCATGACGCTCGATCATTTCATCCCAGGTTCCCGCCCCCAACCCGTCCGCCCACTGCCGCCCCTCCGAATCGGCGCCAAAGTATTCGGCCATGTACACGGACGCCTCACGGCGCGACTGGAAGAGGCGCCAGACGTGGGCGGCACTGCCTCCCGGCCGCCGCAGATAGAAGACAGGGTCCGTGGGTGTCTGGGGCTGGTATTGGTTTCGCTGACCGAATCGATCCAGGGTGATCCAGGCGGCGGAGATACCGTGCGCCGAGAGCACGCGTGTTTGGAGCGACTCCTCCGCGGGAAGCGAGTCGATGTCGCTGAGCTTCGGCCCGTAGTAGAGGGGCACCGCGGCTGCATCCAGCTCGAGCTTCGCGGGCAAGGGCTCGCCCGTCCCGTCGAGGAGCGTCTTCGCGGACTCTCCCATCCAGAACTCTCCGCGCGCATAGAGATCCGGCCACGCCTCGACGAGGCGACCGGGCAGCACGAGCGGTCGGCGGCGCGCGATCTCTCCGCCGTCGGCCACGAGGTAGAGCCTACCCACGCCGTCCGCCGGGCTGCGCGTCAGTCATCGACTGTCCTCACCGGGAAGCGCGGGACCTCGTTCCAGTCGAAGGCGCGGGGCGCGTCCTCCCCGAGAGCGAGCACCCGATCGAGGCTTCGCTGCAGGGCCCGGCCAAACGGATCGAGGGGAACTCCCTCGAGGCTCCGCTCGAGCACACGCGCGCAGCCGTCGTGGAGGAGCGCGCGGGCTCCCGCCACATTCCCGTTGGCGAGATGGGCGAAGCCGACTGCGACCTGTATCAGCCCCTGCAGCGCCTCGCGATCGCTGCCTTCGGCGCGCAGCCAATAGGGCTCCAGCAGCTCGTGCACTTCGAAGTAGAGGTGGGCGTGGAAGAGCAGGGCGGCGGCCACGAGAGCGGTGGCGAGGGATGGATGCGGCGGGTCGAAGGGTCGTACGTGGAGGATCCGTCGCGCCCGCTCCGCCCGCTCGAGAAATTCGGGGTGGTGCTGCTTGAAACCGCTCTTCATCCGCCAGCCGCCGTCGCCACGCTCGAAGATGTCCTCGGGAAACCCGGGGGGCAGCGGGCCCGCGCCCTCCAGCGCCCGCGGATCCGCGCACACCTTGGCCACGGCCTCGAGCGCCTTGCGCGCATCCGAATCGTGGAGAGCGTCGAGGATGAGCTCGGCCAGCCGATTCCGGAGCGGCAGAGGAAGCGCCATGGTTTTGCCGACGGGGCAGGCCTAGAGCCGCTCGACGCGGGTGCCTGCCAAGAGATCGTGGAGCGCCCGCTTGTCGGTGCGAATGCCCGCCATGATGAAGCCAATACCCAGGATGATCGCCGACAGGAAGGTAGCGAAGTACCGTCCGGTGGCCTGGCCGAAGGTCAATGGCCCGCCGTCCATGCTCACCACTTTGATCTGGAGCGCCATCTTCCCGAGGGTCTGGCCCCAGAGCCAATGGAAGATGATGCCGTAGGCGGCGCCGAGGAGCGTGCCGAAGAGGTTGACCACCCCCTTCACCGCCGTCCCGCCGGACGTGCCGCCTCCCGAGACTATCCAGCCCGCGCTGAAGAGAATGCCCTGCGCGACGAGCAGCACGACGCCGTCGATCATCACCGCGACGAAGCGGATCCAGAACCCGGCGGGGCTCCTGGAAGTGGTGACCCGCACGGGCGAAGGGGCGGGCGCGGGCGGCGGCACGGGGGGAGAAGCGAAGGGGCCGCGCGCGGCGACCGGTGGCGTGCCGAGGTCGGCGCCGCACCGCGAACAATACCGAGCGTTCTCCCCCTGCCATCCGCAGCGCTGACAGGTCACCTGCATGGCGGCGACATCCTAGCACAACTGCCACCGGCCTCCTCGAAGCGGCGGCGCTATAATGCGCGCATGATCTCGGTGCGGGACGCTCAGTCGCATATCCTCGATCGCATCACCGCCACCGCACCGCCGGAGCTCCTGCCCCTGGCCGCCTCGCTCGGCCGCGTGCTCGCCGAAGACGTTCGCTCCGAGACGGACGTGCCGCCCACCGCCAATTCGGCGGTCGACGGTTACGCGGTGGCGGCCGCCGACATCCCCGCCACGGGGACTCGGGCGCTCGTGATCGCGGGCGAGCTGGCCGCCGGATCCGTGTTCGCCGGGGTCCTCGAGAGGAATCAGGCGCTCCGCATCATGACGGGCGCCCCCATGCCCGCCGGCGCGGATACCGTCTATCTCCAGGAACACGTCGAGCGGGACGGCGACCGCGTCACCGTGGGGCCCCTGACGGCGGGATCGAATGTCCGGCATCGTGGCGAGGATGTCCGGGCCGGAGCGGTCGTGCTCTCGGCGGGCAGCGTGCTCCGCCCGCAGGAGATCGGCGTTGCCGCCTCACTCGGTCTCGCCCAGCTCCTCGTGCGACAGAAGCCGCGCGTGGCCATACTCTCGACGGGAGACGAGGTCGCCGAGCCGGGGACCGACCGCAAGCCCGGGCAGATCTTCGATTCGAATCGTTTCTCCCTGCGCGGCCTCGTCGAGGCCGCGGGCGCGGAGGCGGTGGACGACGGCATCGTGCCGGACCAGTTCGACGAGCTTCACCTCCGGCTGCTGCGGGCGGCCGAGCACGCCGACGTGGTCCTGACTTCGGGCGGCGTCTCCGTCGGCGACTACGATCTGGTCAAGTCCGTGCTCCAGCAGGCGGGCGGCATTCACTTCTGGCAGGTCGCCATGCAGCCGGGGCGCCCCCTGGCCGCGGGCTGCATCGGCCGCGCTCATTTCTTCGGCCTTCCCGGCAATCCCGTCGCCTCCATGCTCACCTTCCACATCTTCGTGCGCCCCGCGCTGTGGAAGCTCGCGGGGCGGCGCGAGCTCTTCGTGCAGCCTTTCCACGCCACGACCATCGAGCCGCTGAGCAAGAAGACGGGGCGGCGGGAGTTCAAGCGCGGCATTCTGTCGTGGGCCAAGAACAGATGGGAAGTGCGCACCACCGGCCCGCAGGGCTCGGGCATCCTCACCTCGATGACCGCGGCCAATTGCTTCATCGTCATCGAAGAGGAGCGGGGCGACGTCGAAGCCGGCGAGACCGTCTGGGTCGAGCCCTTCCAGCCCTTCTGAGCATGGCCACCTCCATCACCACTGATCTCATCGAGCGCGTGGCGCCCATGGTGCGCGAGCTCGTCACGTCACGGTCGCGCGCCCATCTCCGCTACGCCGACATCCGTCTCGAGGTCATCGAGGGCAAGTATGCCGCGGCGGAGAACGGCGATGCCAAGGGGGCGGGCGAAGACGCGACCATGGGCTTCGGTGTCCGAGTGCTCGCGGGTGATGCCATGGCCGCCCCCGGCTACTTCGGCCGCGGGCTCGGCGAGGCCGATATACCGGACCTCGAGCGCGTCCTCGAAGCCGGCCTCGACGCCGCCTATCGCCGCGCCATGGCCAATGCGGAGTGGAAGACGCAGGCCCGGGGCAAGTTTGGCCCGCTGGGCGAATCGCTCACCGACACGCGCCTGCATCCCATACGCGTATGCCGGGACACCGTGGCCGCCGTCTACGAGATGGACCCACGAACGATGGACCTGGGCGAGATGACCCGCTTCACCCGGGACGTCTCGCGCCGGGTCAAGGACTCGCACGCCTCGCTCGGCTACAACTACGTGTCCACCATGACCCAGCTTGCGCGCGAGCTCTTCGCATCCTCCGAAGGCGCCCTCATCGACCAGGCCTTCGCGCTGACCCAGGGCCTCTGCTACGTCGTGGCCAACGGAGTTGGGAACAGCCAGGAGGTGTACGACGTCCTCGGCCATCAGCGCGGCTGGGAAATCCTGCTTCACGGCGTGAGCGATCCGGTGATGTCCTTCCCGCCCTTCGCCGACTTCGCCCTCGCCATCGCGCGCGACGCGGTCGAGCTCAGCACCGCCCCCTCCCTGCCAACCCTGGAGCGCGAAGTGACGGTGGTCACCGATCCTCACTACAACACCCTGGTGTCGCACGAGATCATCGGACACCCCGTCGAGCTCGATCGCGGTCTCAAGATGGAAACCGCCTATGCGGGGCGCTCGTGGCTCCTGCGCGGGCTCGACGACAACCAGGTGGGACGGCAGATCGCCTCGCCCCTCGTCACCGCCTACTCGGATCCCGCCCTGCCCGGCTACGGCCACTACGCTTACGACCACGAAGGGACTCCGGCCAGGCGCGTCACCCATATCGACGGGGGCGTCTTCCGCGGCTTCATGAACAGCCGTCAGACCGCGGCCATTTTCGGGGGCGAGCCGAATGGTCATTGGAAGGCGACCGAGGCGTCCCTCATCCCCCTCGTGCGCATGTCCACCACCGTGTTCGCAGGCGGCGACCGCGATCCCGCCGAGATCATCGGCGAGGTGGACCACGGCTACTATCTGGTCGGGCACAAGACGCCCTCCATCGCGGAGAGCCGGGAGAACTTCCGCATCTCGGCCCGCAAGGTTTACGAGATCGTCAACGGGCGTCTCGGGCGTCTCTACCGTGACGGTGGCATCATGGCCGACAGCCGGGACTACCTCACCAAGGTGGACGCCGTGGGCCGTGACTTCCGTCTCTATCCCATTTCCAATTGCGGTAAAGGACAGCCCATGCAGAGCCGGAAGCTCGGCAACGGCGGGCCCACCATGCGGAGCCGCGCTATCATCACCGGAGGCCAGGCCTGATGCGGCGGTTCGTGGTCATCTTTCTCCTCGCTTCGGCCATGGCGTGGGCCGCCCCGGCCCCCGCGGACAATCCCCCGGTGCCGGAGAAGTTCATCTCCGTGGACCAGGCCAAGGCGCTGCTCGACAAGCGCGAGCGCATCACCTTCATCGACGTGCGTGAGCGATCGCAGTACGACGATCTCCACATCAAGGGGGCCATCAATATCCCCCTGGGCGTCCTCCCCTCCCGCCTCACCGAAGTGCCGCGCACCGACCGTGTCATCCTCTACTGAGCGTGCCCTCATGCGCTGGCCCGGGGGGCCAACGAGATCCTGTACGTCGCCGGATACCGGAACATGATGATTCTGGATGAAGGCATACCCGGCTGGTACGAGAAGAAGTACCCCACCGCCGCGACGCCGCCGGGGAAGCTCTAGTGCCGGACGTCGCTCGTCTCGCTCGCGCGGCCCGCGAGGGGCTGGCCCTCGTGCAGGCCCAGGCCGGGGTCATCGAGGCCGAAGTGTTCGTGGCCGACAATCGCTCGCTCCTCACACGGCTCAACTACACGTCGCATATCCCCTGCAACGGGGTGGAGGAGCCCAAGAGCACGGAAACCTACGGCATCGGCATACAGGCGAGCTTCGATTCTCCCGACGGAGTGCTCCTGGGCTTCGGCTCGGAATTCAGCGATCTCTCGCCGGCCGGAGTGGCCCGAGCTCTCGACAAGGCCCGCCGCGGTGCGGTGAGAGACCCTGAGTTCCGCTCCTTGCCCAAGCCGGGGCCGGCCGAGCGTGTGCTCGTCGAGTATCACGATCCCGCTCTCCTCGCCATCGACGACGCGCAGCTCGTGGAGGCGGGATGGAAGGTGCTCCAGGGAGGCCTCCGGGGCTTTCTCGCCGCCTCGAAGCTCGGCGATCTGGCCCGCAGCGACGAGGAGCTGCAGAAGCTCGGGCTGATCCTGGGCGGCGACGTCACCATCGTCCAGGAGTCCATGGCCATCGCGTCGAGCGCCATGCCCCAGCCCCAGACCGACGTCTCGACCCTCCTCATGAGCTTCGTCACCGGCATGGTTGAGACGCGAGATGCCAAGGGCTCAGGATGGTCCACGGGAACGAAGCTCGCCGATCTCACCGAGGAAGCGGCCGTGGACGCCGCGCGGCGTGCCGTCGAGGCCATAGGCGGCGAGCGCGTGCCCAGCGGCGACTACACGGTGATCTTCGGCCGCCAGCCCGTGACCGATCTCATGAACAATCTGGTCGTGCCTTCCTGCCAGGCGGGGACCTTCTACTCCTCGAGCACGCCGTTCCTGGGCAAGCTCGGCCAGCGGGTCGCCTCTCCCCGTCTCTCCATCTACGACGAGGGCGCCCTGCCGGGGCTCATGGGCTCCAAGGGCATTACGTGCGAGGGGCTGCCCACGGGTCGTACCGATCTGATCCGCGACGGCGTGCTCGTGGGCGCCCTCACCTCCTGGTACGACGGGCAGCGCCTGCTCCACGATCCGGCGATCAAGGAGAAGCTCGGCGTGGACGCGGCGGCGGCCGCTCCCGCTCTGGTCGCGCGCAACGGATTCCGCACCGGCTCCGGCGGGCGCGCCTTCGACACGCAGCCCGAGACCTCCGCCACCAACATCGTGGTCGAAGGCACCGACGCGGTGTCGCTGGAGGAATTGATCCGCACCGTGCGCCACGGCCTCTACGTCGGTCGCATCTGGTACACGTACCCGATCAACGGGCTCCGGGCGGGCGACTTCACGTGCACCGTCGTGGGCGACTCCTTTATCATCCGCGACGGCCGCCTCGTGGCGCCCCTCAAGGCCAACACCGTGCGCATCAACGACAACATCATTCGCGTCCTCGAGAGCGTCGCGGGCATCACCAAGGACGCCAGGGGCACGATCGTGTGGGCGGCCGACGAGGTCGTGTACACGCCCGAGATCGCCGTGACGGACGTCCACGTGGACGCCATCGCCGGCTTCATGGAGGCACTTGCCTGATGGCCAATCCCGACCTCGCCAAGCTCGAAGCCATAGCCCGTGAGGGCCGCGTCCAGATCATCCGCATGCTGACCCACGCGGGCTCCGGGCACCCGGGCGGCTCGCTCTCCGTGATCGACATCCTCACCGTCCTCTACTTCAATCGCATGAGGTACGACGCGAAGAATCCCACGTGGGAAGACCGTGACCGGCTCGTGCTCTCCAAGGGCCACTGCGTTCCCGCCCAGTACTTCTGCATGGCCAAGGCCGGCTACTTCCCGGAAAGCCTGCTGCTGACTCTGCGCAAGCTCGGCAGTCCGCTCCAGGGTCATCCTGATCGCATGGCGCTGCCCGGCATCGAGGCGGCCACGGGCTCCCTCGGCCAGGGTCTCTCCGTCTCGGTCGGCATGGCCCTGGGCCTCAAGCTGGGCGGGAAGAGCCCTCGCGTCTACTGCGTCCTGGGCGACGGCGAGACGCAGGAGGGGCAGGTCTGGGAGACTCTCATGTCGGGGCCCAAGCTCGGCGCGCCCGATCATCACTTGGACAACCTCTGCGTCATCCTTGATTACAACGGCATACAGCTCGACAACTTCGTGAAGGAGATCCTCGACCTCGAGCCGATCGTCGAAAAGATCAAGTCCTTTGGCTGGCCCGTGCTGGACATCAACGGGCACGACATCGGCCAGATCGACAAGGCCCTCGACCAGGCCGAGGCGATCAAGGGCACGCCCACGTTCATCGTGGCCCACACGGTGAAGGGGAAGGGCGTGTCGTTCATGGAGAACGACCCTGAATGGCACGGCAAGGCTCCCAAGCCGAACGAGGCCGTGGAGGCCATCCGGGAAATCGCGGGCGATCCGGTGCCGGCCTGGGTAGTCCCCATCATCGCGGAGCTGAAGTCCTTGGAGAAGAAGTGATGCCGGCCAAGGCCTCGCGGGCCGCGTTCGGAGAAGCCCTCATCGAGCTGGGCGCCGGCGACGAGCGCATCGTCACCATCGACGCCGATCTGTCCAAATCCACCATGACCGCCAAGTTCGCCAAGACCTACCCTGCCCGCGCCTTCAATGTCGGCATCGCCGAGTCGGGAATGATCGGCGTGGCCGCGGGCCTCGCCCTCGCTGGCCGCGTGCCCTTTGCCTGCTCCTTCGCCTGCTTCATCGTGGGCCGCTTCGAGACCATCCGCGTGTCGGTTGCCTACAGCAATGCGCCGGTGAAGCTCGTGGGTACGCACGTCGGCGTGGCCATCGGCGAGGACGGTTACACTCAGATGGGCCTCGAGGACATGGCCTGCATCCGCTCGCTGCCGAATATTCCCATCATCCAGCCGGCGGACGAGATCGAGACGAAGCAGGCCGTCGCCTTCGCCGTCGGGCACGACGGGCCGCTCTACCTTCGCCTCACGCGCCAGAACCTCGAGCCCGTCCACGACAGCGCGTACCGCTTCGCCTTCGGGAAAGCCGACGTGCTGAGAGACGGACACGACGTCACCATCGTCGCCACCGGCGGCACGGTGTGGAATTCACTCGAGGCCGCGAAGAAGCTCGCGGAGGGCGGGATCAACGCCGAGGTCCTCAATGTCGCCACCGTCAAGCCGCTGGACGAAGACGCGCTCCTGCTCTCCGCCGGCAAGACGGGACGCGTGGTCACCGTGGAGGACCATTCCATCCACGGCGGACTGGGCGGCGCGGTCGCCGAGCTGCTCGGCGAGGTGATGCCGACCCCGGTGAAGCGGCTCGGCGTCACGGGCTTCGGAGAGTCGGGCGATGCCAAGGGTCTCTACGCCAAGCACGGCCTCGACCCCGACGGCATCGCGCGCAGCGTCGCCAAGTTCCTGAACCGCTGATTCGTTGGATTGAGGACGGGAACTGTAAGGTCCCCTCGGCGCGGTCACCGGTCCGATCTTCGCCTTCCATAGGCCAGGCACCGAGGCCCTGAAGCAACAGCTCCGAGCTACTCGGCGAGCGCGGCCTCGGGGGGCAGGAGGCCGCGCTTGGCGAGCCAGGCCGCGATCCAGCCCGACACGGCGCCGATGAGCTCCGTCTCGTCGGGATGGACATGCTCGCTCCTGATCCAAAGGATGTCCTTGGGCTGCCGGGCGGCTTCGTAGAGCGCATCGACGTTTGCCCGCGGGATGAGGGAGTCCCGGGCGCCGTTGACCATCAACACGGGCCGGGGCGCGATGCGGGCGATATAGCGCGTCGGCTCGAGGGGCGCCAGCAAAAGCGCCAGCCCGTGCCCCGCCACCGCCGCCTGCCAGGGTGAGACCGTGTCTCGCCCCCCGAGCCGGAGCACGTGAGTGACGAGGCTCCCGATGTCGCCGCCGCTGTAGAGCGCGATCACCGCGGCGGGCCGGGAGTCCACTCCTCCGGCGATGACGACCGCTGGCGCGCCGAAGCTCGATCCCACGAGGAAAACGCGGTTGCGCGCCACGTCGCGCCGCGAGAGGAGATAGTCGATCTGGAGACCCACCTGGGCCACCAGATCGAAGGCCGCCGCGCGCAGCCGGGGGCCCGCTTTGAGAAGGCCGAGCCCCTCGAGCAGGCGGGGCTCGAGCGCGATCGGGTAGTCCGGGGAAACGATGATGGCGTAGCGCGCGATGGCGTCAAGGCCCGGGAGCGCGGCCACTCGTCGACCCAGCTCGATGCCGCCCACCAGAACGACCGCCGGGTACGGTGGCGAGCCGCCGCGTGGCACACGCACCATGGCGCGGACCACGCCGCCGGTCGAGCTCCGCAGGGTGAGATCGAAGAGATCGGAGACCGCGTCCGTTCCGGTCGGTGCTGTCGCAGCCTGCTGGAGGCGCCCCTTCCGGCTTTCGAGTCCGCGCGCCGAGCCTTGGTAGCCCGCCCAGCCGATGCCGCCCGCCAGGACCAGGCCCAGCGCCGCGACAACCGCCACCACGGAACGCCGGCGCATGGACGAGCCGGGGTGCCCGCTAGTGGCGGAGGAAGAGGCCGTCCACGAAGCCGATCTGCACGATGAGGAAGAGCCCGAAGACGAAGGAGCCCACCCCGGTCCCGATGGCGAGTCCGCGATGCAATGCCAGGAGCGGCACCCGGAAGGGAAGGGAGAGCAGCGCGGTGATCACCGTCATGCCGCCGATGGTTCCGAGCCCGAAGAGGAGGAGATAGGCCGCGGCGGCATAGGGGCTCTTGACGGTGGAGAGCACGAGGAGCGCCACGGCGGCGCTGCCCGCCAGGCCATGGACGATGCCGATGCCGATGGAGCGCGCCGCCTGGACCCGTCCGACCGATTGGAGCGCGCTCCGAAAGCCCATCGGGGCGCCCGTCTCGGGTGGCTGCTCCTCGCCGTCGCGATCCCGAACGAGCCGGACGATGCGGAAGACACCGAGCACGAGGAGCATCACCGCGACTACCAGCTCGAGGGACAGGCCGACGGACGGCGTCACCGTGAAGTTGAAGACGATGATCGCCATGCCGGCCGTGACGATGGTGGCCGTATGCCCGACGCCCCAGAAGGCGCCGATGAGCGCCCCCGCGTCGAAGCGGCGCGTGCGGCTGACAATCGTCGACACGGCGACGACGTGATCCGGGTCCGTCGCATGCTGGAGCCCGAAGAGAAAGCCCAGACCCAGCGTGGTCAGCAGGCCTGTATCCATCAGGACCTCAGGACATGTAGCCCTTGGCCTTGAGCGTAGCGTCCACCCTGCTCCGGTGATTCTTCTCCCACGCGTCCAGCGTCAGCTTGGCGTCGGCCTCCGCCTTGGCCAGCGCTTTCTTGAGCACCTCGTCCACCCTCGCGAGAGGAATGACCACGACGCCTTCGTCGTCCGCCACCACGATGTCGCCGGGATTGACCACGACGCCGCCGCAGCGGATGGGGTGATTGATTTCACCCGGGCCCTCCTTCGCCGCGGGAATGGGGGAGCGGCCGCGCGCGAAGAGAGGAAAGCCGTTGGCCCGGCTCTCGCCGATGTCCCGGATCACGCCGTCCACGACGAATCCCGCGACACCGCGCTTCTGCGCGATGGCGCAGACATTGCCGCCGGCCACCGCCATGGAATCGTCCCCCGCTTCCACGACGATCACATCCCCCGGCTCGGCCCGATAGATGGCCGCGTGGAGCATGAGGTTGTCGTGGTGCGCCGTCCGCACCGTGAAGGCCGGCCCCGCGATGCGCCCGATGTCCGGCCAGAGCGGCTGGATCGTGTAACGCATCACGCAGGAGAGATCGATGATGTCCGAGATCGCCGTCGTCGCGAGCCCCTGGAAGCCCTTGACGATGTCCGCCGCCGGACGGGGGATGGTGAGGCGAATGGCCTGAGAGGGTTCGGTCATGGCGTCACTCCGAGAGTTTGAGGAGAAGCCCGGTGCGGCGCGAGCGGGTGATGGCCGCGGCCAGCCCCCAGTGCGCGAGCACCACGTAGAGTCCGGTGAGGGCGAAGCCCCAGAACCACGCATGCGCGTAGTGGGGCTCGAAGCCGTAACCCGCGCGGAAGGCGTCGAGGAAATAGGTGAGGGGCACCGCGGCCGATATCACCTGCACCCAGTCGGGCAGGACGGACACCGGGTAGTAGATGCCGGACAGCATCACCACGAAGTTCACCGCCGCCCACGCCGAGGTTTCCGCCCGCGTCCCGAAGAGCACCACGAGGCTGCACACGAGAACGCCGATCACCAATGAGGTGAGGAAGCATCCGAGGAGAAAGAGGGTCAGGGCTCCGGGTCCCCCGCCGATGAAGTCGAAGCCGAAGGCCCAGGAGCCGATCACGGCCATGAGGGCGAAGACCACGATCCCTCGCACGACGCCGACCAGCCACGAGCCCACTGCCATGTGCCGTATGCCGATGGGAGTGAGGAACTGGTGTTTCATGGACTTGGACCAGATGTCGAAGAGCACGGCGTAGGCGACGTCGAGCTGGCAGACCTGCACCGCGGAGAGCGCCACCGTGCCCACGAGGATGAAGGCGGTCATGCGCGCGTCGAGATGCAGGAAGCGCGTGAGGAGCCCGTGGGAGAGCATGGCCACCCCGGGCCAGAAGGACAGCTCGAAGACGAAGAAGACATTCCGTCTCGCCATGATCACGTTCCGGTAGGCGAAGGCCCACGTTCGCACCAGCTCGACCGTCCAGGACTCGCGTGGGATGGGCTCAGCGAGCAAATTCAACGAAGACCTCCTCGAGCTCGGGCTCCCGTACCTGGCAATCCCTCACGAGGACGCCCTGCTCGTGCAGCCAGCGCAGCACCTCCGCCAGACGCTTCTCCGACGAATCCACCGTGCACTCGATCTGATCGCCCTTGACGTGTAGCTGCAGCACGCCGGGGAGATCCGCGAGGCCCGGGGGCGCTCCCGGCTCGAGGCGGAGGGCGATGATGTCGCCGATCCGGATCTGGCGCTTGAGCTCGTCGGGCGTGCCCTCGGCCAGGATGCGCCCGGCCTTGATGAAGGCGATGCGATCGCAGAGCTCCTCGGCCTCCCGCATGTAATGGGTAGTCAGGATGATGGTGGTGCCGCGCTCGCGCCGGAGCGCGGCGATCTGGGCTCGCAGGCGTATGGAGATGTCGGGGTCGAGCCCGAGCGTCGGCTCGTCGAGGAAGAGCACCTCGGGCTCGTTGATGAGCGCCTTGGCAAGGGCCAGCCGCTGCTTGAGTCCCGTGGACAGGGCGTTGTACTCGGTCTTGCGATGCGCTTCGAGCCCGCACTGTTCGATGAGCGTCTCCACGCGCTCGCGGAGGACTTTCCCATGAAGACCGTAGAGCCCGCCGTAGAACGTGAGCACCTCGGGCGGGCGCAGGCTCCACACGAACGAGGCGTTCCCGCTCGCCATGTTGAGGCGCCGGCGGATGGCCGTGGCCTCCCGGACGACGTCATGGCCGAGGATGGACGCGGAGCCGCTGTCGGGCAGGAGGAGCGTGGCCAGTATGGAGAGCAGGGTCGTCTTCCCCGCACCGTTGGGGCCGAGGAGGCCGTAGATCGTCCCCCGCGGCACCTGCAGGCTGGCGCCTCTGAGCGCCTCCGTCCGGCGCTGCCCGAGCCACCCGCTCTTGAAGGTCTTCCGTAGATCGCGCGCTTCCACCGCGAGCATAACCTGCCCATCCTATCACGCGGCCCGCCGGCCATGACCCGACGGCGCGGCGGACGTGGCGGTTTGAACAGGGTGCGCGCTTCTGGTAGAACCGACGCGTGGAGGCGCACGAAGATGACGGCTCGTTCTGGCGCGGCGAGGCGGCTGCCCTCGCCCCCGGCCGGACGGCCAAGTTCCGCCTCATGCGTCGGGGCAAGCCGATCGATGGCTTCATCGTCAACGTCGACGGCCGCTATCATGCGTACGTCAATCGGTGCCCGCACGCCGGTACCGTGCTCGACCTCTGGCCTAACGAGTTCATGACCGAGGACGGCGGCCATCTCATCTGCTCCACCCATGGGGCCATTTTCGAGAAGGATACCGGCATCTGCGTCGAAGGCCCCTGCCCCGGCGCCGCGCTCGACCTTCTCGCGGTCGAAGAGGACGGGGGATCTCTGGTAGTGAGATGGCCGAGCTGACGCCCGACGAGGAGCAGACGGAGGTCCAGGAGACGAATGCGCGCTTCTACCGCGCCATTGAGAGCCAGGATCTCGAGGCCATGGACGCGGTGTGGCGCCATGCAGACTACGTGCGCTGCGTGCACCCCGGCTGGGGCCTCCTCACCGGCTGGGAGACCGTCCGACAATCGTGGGAGGCCATATTCAAGGACAGCCGCGAGCTAAGGTTCACCCTCTCGGATGTGCAAGTCCGTATCGACGGCGGGCTCGCCTGGGTCACCGGCACCGAGAACATCCTCTCTCAGCTCCAAGGCAACATCTCCGTCACCGCCGTGCTCGTGACCAATATCTACGAGCGGACGGGCACGCGGTGGCGGATGGTGCTTCATCACGCCTCGCATATTTTGACCGGAGAGCCCGACCGAGACGAATGATCGCCGAAGGGCGAGTAAGTCGCTTACCGGGTGCCTTTCGCTTTCCGTTGGCACGGCAAATGCCTCTTCCTCCTGCAGAGCGTGAAGCAGGGCTCCCCTGAACAGGAAAGAGGAAGCCATGTCAGACCAGTTCAAGACTCTGGCCGCTTACATCATCGGTCTCAGTATCCTCATGTTCGCGTGGTCGGTGTTCAAGACTTGGGAGCTACCGATACAGAGACGCGGAACTGTCGCGACGGAGACCATGCCGCAGGCTGAACGCCCGACCACTGTCGTCCCTACGCAGGTCGCTACCGAGTGAGGGCGGAAGGAGTCAGGGAGCGCGTAGCGACCTTGGGGATCGCTACGCGCGTCCCGTCATGCCGCGAGCTTAGTGGCCCCGATGGGAACAGATTCGGAAGCCGCTCAGCAGGCCGACGCGGGCCGCAGGGTGGCTTCGAGGCGGTCGCCGACCTTCAGGTTCTGCAGGGTGTCCTTATGGGCTCGAAACTCATACGCCTTCCCGTCCGCTTCCTTGATGGTGACGCGGCCCTCGGCCTGGTCCACCTTGACCACCTCGCCCGCCACCTTTTCTTTGGCGCCGGCCTGCGCCTTTGGATCGCAAGTCGGCTGCTTGGCTTGCCCCATCGCCGAGCCGCCCCAAAGCATGCCAGCCGCGATCATGCCGGCTACTACTGCTCGACGCATGTCCATTGTTCATCTCCCTCTAGTTGTTGTGCTTCGTAATGTCATAAACCGCGCCGGCCGCCGCGCCCACGCCCGCCCCGATCAGCGCGCCCTTGCCGGCGCCGTACCCCGTCCCAGCCCCCACGGCTGCTCCCGCGCCAGCTCCGACGGCTGCGCCGGTCGCGGTCCCGCAGGCACTGACGGCCAGGGCGAGCAGCGATCCCGCGATAGCCGATCTCACGACGTGCTGTGCCATTTGTCTCTCCTGTGAGCCGCCGATGTGACGGCATCGTAGATGTGGGTCCCGAGAGCGCCGGCGGAGGCGTGACCGCCACCGGCGCCCTCGGCCCCTGGAGGCCGTTTCGTGACCCCCGGTCGGCTTCGGTCCGACCGCTACTTCCGGGTCCCGCTGGGCTCCAGGCTGCTGCTCGACGCGTAGGTCAGGTCGTTCTTGACATATCGGACGCCTGGAATGCGCCGAGCAACCTCAGAGGCGCGGGCGCTCGTGTCGATAGACTTCACCTCTCCGGTGAGCGTCACCACTCCGGCGTTGACTTTGGCGTCGATCTTCGCGTTCTTCAGAGCAGGATCCTGCTTGAAACGGTCTTCCACACTTTTGGTGATCTGCTTGTCATCGGCGTCCACGGCCTTTCGACTGGACGGAGCGACCACCTGGAGCTCGTTCTTCACATTCTTCACGCCTTCGATGCCTTGAGTCACTTCGGCCGCGGCGGCCTTGGCCTCATTGGAGTCGACCTTGCCGCGGAGCATGACCGTGCCATTCTGGGTTTCGACATGAACCTGGGTGCCCTTCACCCGATCGTCGGCGAACAACGCGATCTTGGTCTTCGACGTAATCCAAGAGTCGGTCATCCCTGCCTTCGCTTCCTGGCCCATGCTCTTGGCCTTGTCCTTGGCCTCTTCCGTCTTCTTCTCGATCTTCTCCCCCGTCGTGGTCTGGGCGTAGACGGGGGCTCCGCCCGCGGCGACCAAGGCGGCGATGGTGAATCCGGTGACGACGATGTTCTTCCGCATGTCTATTCCTCCTCGTTAAGGGTGTTTAGAGTCGTCCCGTGAGGGCAAGGATCAGCACGATGAGAAGAACCAGCCCAAGCCCTCCGCTTGGGTAGTAGCCCCAGCCGCTGCTATACGGCCATGTCGGCAACGCTCCAATGAGGAGAAGCACCAGCACAACCAGAACGACTGTGCCCATTTGATCCCTCCAATACTATTCCCAGGTTCGATCTCATCCGGATGCTTACTGTCCAGAAACGCAACGACTGTGCCATCTGTCCTGCCACACTCGTGACATCGCTAAATCGCCGTCGAGGATCGGATTTGCCCTTCGGTCGCCCGGGGCGTGGGCGAAAATGTTTCCCGCTCGGTAACTCCAACCTGCACGAAATCAGGAACTCGGCGTATCGCGAACTTCGCGCCTATGCGGGCACACGGGTTGCACACCAGTAGACGGAAGCGAGCAGTCATCTCACATCACATCGCGCCCAGGCGAGAGGAGACCGGGATGAATCGAGATATCGTTGCCGGGAAGTGGCAGCAGCTCCGTGGCAAGGTGAAGGAGGAGTGGGGCAAGCTTACCGACGATGACCTGACCATGACGGAGGGCAAGTTCGACAAGCTCTCCGGGGTCATCCGTGAGCGCTACGGATACACACGCGAGAAGGCGGAGGACGAATTGGAGCGTTTCTACAAGAAGTACGTCTATGTGGACGAGGGCGCTCCGCGGTAACGAGCGACCCAAGGGCGGCGGGGGGCCGGCCTCCCGCCGTTCTCCATTCATGCCACTCGAGACCTATCGCCGCAAACGCGACTTCGCGCGCACGCCGGAGCCGCGCGGATCGCGGGCGCGTCGAAGCCACGAACCTAAGAGAATATCCTGATGATCGCGAAGAAGACGAGGGCGCCAGGCAAAGGGGAAGTCGCCGGAGTGCCGCTGACGCATCCCGATCGCGTGCTCTATCCCGAGCAGGGGCTGACCAAGAGAGACCTCGCCGAATTCTACGACCGGATCAGCGCCTGGATACTTCCGCACATCGTGGAGCGCCCCTTGAGTCTTCTCCGGTGCCCGGAAGGCCGCGGGAAGGCGTGCTTCTTCCAGAAGCACGCGGGAACGGGGGTACCCGAGCATTTGAAGCCCGTTGCCATCGTGGAGGAAAAGGCGCGGCGCGAGTATCTGTTCGTGGAGGACGAGCGAGGCCTCGTCAGCCTCGCTCAGATGGGAGTGCTCGAGATCCATCCGTGGGGCTCCCGGGTGAACCGGCTCGAGGAGCCGGACCGCATGATCCTCGATCTGGATCCCGGCCCCGGCGTGGATTGGTCCAGAGTCGTCGAGGGTGGCCGAAGGATCCGGAGCATCCTCGACAAGCTGAGACTCACGTCCTTCGTCAAGACAACCGGCGGCAAGGGCCTTCACGTGGTCGTCCCGCTCGCTCCTCGCCAGCCATGGAGCGTGCTCAAGGAGTTCTCGCGGGCGATAGCGATCGAAATGGTGAAGCGTTTCCCCCAAGACTACACGGCCTCGCTCTCCAAGGCCGATCGTGTGGGAAAGATCTTCGTGGACTACCTGCGGAATTCGCGTGGGGCCACGGCGGTCGCCGCCTATTCAACCCGCGCCTGGGCAGGCGCCCCCGTGTCGACGCCCCTCGCCTGGTCCGAGCTCGGGGCCGGGCTTCGCTCTGATCGTTATACAGTTCAGAATCTTGAAAAGCGTCTGGGTACGCTCAAGAAGGACCCGTGGGAGGGCTTCTTCAAGCTCCGCCAGAGCATTCCCAAAGCTCTCTTGGAGCATCTCGGTTCTTAGGCCCATTGGTCGATCACTGATCGGTCATTTCTTCCTCCCGCGTAAATTCTACTGAAGGCCACGGGCTTGAAGTGGCAATTGGCGCTAATTGCCGATGAATCGTCGCGGCATGCGATTTGCTCCCTCCGCGAGTGAACTCGATGGGAGCATACATTTCCCACAGAGAAGGAGGTCGATATGTCCTCACCGACGGCCGTGGTCATTCCCATCCGACCCGCCCGCTCCGAGAAGATAGATCTGGCGTGGGCGCTGGCGGTGCTCAGCAAGGGCGTGGAAGCGCATGAGCGAGTCCGGGGGCCGGAGCTCACATTGTCCGTCCCCTCTCTCTTTGAACTCTTTCGAGTGTATTTGAATGCGAAACCCCTGGGCGCTTGAGTACGCCCGTACCCGGGATCGATACATCTGGGGAAAGAGTCCGTCAGGATTCGCACGGGAGCTCGTCGGCCTGATCCCGGCCGGCGGCCGCGTCCTCGATCTCGGTTGTGGAGAGGGTCGCGATAGCGTCTACTTCGCCTCGTGCGGTTTCGACGTCACCGCTCTCGACCTGTCGAACGAAGGACTGAAGAAGGCGCAGCGGCTGGCCGCAGAGCGGGACGTCAGGGTCCAATGGTTGTGCTGCTCCATGCTTGACGTGCCCGTGGCCGGGCGCTTCGACCTCGTCTACTCGTGCGGGGCAATACATCATGTCCCCAAGGAGGAGCGCCCGCGCCTCTTCCGTCGCCTGAAGGTCCTGACCAAGGCGGGCGGGCTCCATGCTCACATCGTCTTCACCAATGTGAGTATCTATCTCGAGAAGGGGGAGGAGATCGACTACTTCTCTCGCGGCGATCTCGGCCGCCTCTACGGCGATTGGTCAATCCTTACGGACGAGGAGGGCCACATCGTCTGCGCCCAGGATGGAACTCGTCACTCCCACAGCATCGAGCGCCTCATCGCCTCTCGTCCCGCGAGGACTTCTCCCGCTCCCCTTCTCAGCGCTTAGGTTCTTCCCCGGGAGCCGGCCACGAGGAGCACGATGCCGCCGAGCACCGCCGCTCCCCCCAGCACGGGAGAGAGGGGAATGGTCTTCTTCGTTTCTTTCGTTGCGGTAATGGGGCCGACCTCGAGAATCTTCTCAGACTTCGTGTACGTGATTCCCTGGTATGCAAACGAGATGAGGCCCAGCACCAACAGCACGATTCCAATGATGGTCAGCGGTCCTTTCATGGGGAGCTCCTCCTCAAAGGTGGAATGAGAGCTGAAGACCCCCGGCCCGGGTCGGGGCCGACGACCCTGAGCGGATCGCTCTGACGCTTGCCGTCCCGGCTTCCCTTTGGATCGATCTGCTCTTTCATCGAGTTTCCCCTCCCGTGGTGAATCGCTTCTCGTGAGCCCAGATCAACCCTCGTCCACGCCAGGGTATTGCGCAAGGCTCGTGCCGGGGAAAGGGCGTTCAGACAGGCAAGCGGGTGCTCCGACGCTCTCGGAAACTCTTACCGGGAAAGGATGAGGCGAGCTCCTCATTCTTTGATTTCATCATGGCCGGGCATGGCTCTTGCTCCCTCACGGGCCATGGCGAACTCTTGGTGGCGAGGCTGGTGGCTGCACCGGGTTCGAACGATTCCGCGCTGCTGGATGATCGTCGGCGCGGTAGTCGGGTTCGTTCTCCTGGTCGCCTTCGCGGTGGCGTTTCTGATCGACGAGCCTCTTCGCCGATACACCGAGGCAAAGATGAACCGCGCGCTGAAGGGCTATACCGTCCATCTCAAGAAGCTCGATGTCCATCCATTGGGGTTCTCGCTCGATCTCAAAGACGTCCTCGTGGTCCAGGATGCGCACCCGGAGCCGCCCGTGGCGCGCATCCCGCTCCTGAGCGCGAGCGTCCACTGGCGCGCCTTGATCCACGGTCGGCTCGTCGGCGATTTTCTGATCGACCGGCCTACCCTCTACGTGGACTTGTCTCAAGCCAAGGAAGAAATCGCCGACCCCACCCCGGTCACGGAGCGCGGCTGGCAGGACGCGGTGGAGGCGATCTACCCACTGAAGATCAACCACTTTCGAGTCAGGCAAGCCGATGTGACCTACGTGGACCAGGGACCCTTCAAACCGCTCCGAGTCCGGAACCTCGATATCGACGCCACCAACATTCGTAACGTCGCCTCGACCCGCGGAACTTACCCTTCGGCCTTTCGCCTCGAGGCCATCGTCTTCGAGTCCGGGCGCATGTCGGCGAGCGGCCGGGCCAACTTCCTCTCGAAACCGAGCCCGACCTTCCGCGCCGACATCGTGCTCGGCGACATCGAGCTGGACTACTTCAAGCCGATCACGAGTCGGTACAACCTCGCCGTGGAGAAGGGTGTGCTTTCGGCAGAAGGCACGGTCGAATCGGGGCAGGACATCAAGACGGTGGAGATCAGCACGGCCACCGTCAGGGACATCCGGGTGGACTACATCCATACCCCGGCCACCGCCGCCGCGGAAGAGCGGCGGCGAGCCGAAGCGGGGCAAGCGGTCAAGGCGGCCAACAATGCCCCCGACGCGCTCTACAAGATCGACGAACTCCGGATCGTCCAGGGCACGTTTGGATTCGTGAACAAGGCGGTCACGCCTCCCTACCGGGTGTTTCTCACCGATACGGAGCTGATGGTGGCCAATCTCAGCAACCACAAGTCGCACGGTGCGGCCAAGGCGCACCTCAAAGGCAAGTTCATGGGAACGGGCCCCGCGATCGCCGATGCCACGTTCCGGGCGGAGACGGCGGCCCCCGCCTTCGATCTCTCCGTCCGGATCGACGACGTGGATATGCCGAGCATGAACGACCTCTTCCGCGCCTACGGGAAATTCGACGTCGCAGAGGGCCGCTTCTTCTTCTACTCAGAGCTGAGCGTCCACGATGGAGCCATCCAGGGTTACGTCAAGCCCTTCTTCAAGGACATGGTCGTCTATGATCCGCGCCAGGACAGGGACAAGTCCTTCGCCAAGAAGATGTACGAGCGCGTCGTGGGAGGGGTGAGCAGGATCCTCCAAAACCGCCCGCGAGAGGAGGTGGCGACCAAGACCGACATCTCAGGCCCTCTCGAGAATCCCAAGGTCGGGACCGTTCAGGCCATCGTCAAGCTGATACAGAATGCCTTCTTCAAGGCGATACTCCCCGGTTTCGACCGGGAAACCAGTCGTATCGGGCGGCGTGCCGCCGCCGGGAAGGGAGAATAGACCCATGGGACGCACGAAGGTACTGTCTGAAGGACTGTTCGTCGGGCTCGCCGGCGCCGCTTGCGTGGCGCTATGGTTCTTCCTGTACGACGCGGCCGCCGGGACTCCTCTGCGCACTCCGGCCCTCCTCGGCGCCGCCCTGTTCCATGGCCTTCGTGATCCCGCCGCGCTCGTGATCACACCCTCGCTGGTGCTTCAATACACGCTGTTCCACGGCCTCGTCTTTGTGGCTTTCGGGTGGATGGCGGCGGGCCTCTTCGCTCTCACGGATGGCGACCGGCACGTCCTCTTCGGGGTATTCATGCTCTTTTGCTGCTTCGAGGTGGCGGCCCTCGCCGCGCTCCGGGTGCTCGCCTCGTGGCTGCTCCACACCATGGAGCCGTGGTCCATCCTCGGAGCGAATCTCGTCGCCGCCGTGGTCATGTTGGGACTCCTCTTCCTGCACCACCAGTGCTCCCTCGAAGAAGTGATGACGTCGGCGGAGTAACCAATCACCTCGTCGGTTCTGCCTCGGGCGACAGGTCGAGCAGAGCGAGTCCGCTGGCGGGATCGAAGGTGCGCCGCAGGTGGGGTGGAGATTCCACGAGGACGATCTCCAGGGTGGGGCGAACGTGCGCCTCCAAGAGATGCCCTCCGAGCGTAGACCCGTTGAAGCGGCCCACCACGATGTGAGCGTGCACCTTGGGCTTGTCTCCCTCCAGCGCAATATTCCCGGTGAGGGAAAGCACCTCGACCTGCTCATCGACGCCGAACCTCCGATACTCCCGCCGAGTGACGTCGAAATAGCCGAGGATGGCCGCGCGCAGGGCCCCGATGCCGGTGAAGTGGGCGGCGGAAAGCTCCTGGTCCCTCGCGAGGGTGGTGAGACCGCGCACCATCTCTTCACCGCTACTGAAGACGATGACCAGTCTCTTCTGCCCTTCTACCGCCTGAAGCTGTTTGAAGTTCATGAGGTCCCTCCTTATCTCATCCCGCTCAGGCTGCAACGGACATGCCGCTCCTGCCTTCCAAATCCGGTAACGGCGACCGGGAAGAAATGTTTCGCGAATACGCTCCCGTCCTCGCCTTTCGCTCGAGAGCAGCGTTATTGCGGTAGTGCGGTGCTGCTATTTCTGGCACCCCTCTTGCTCTGCTCCTCGCACAGATGCATTCACTCAGCGGGATGAACGAGGGAGGACGAAATGATGAAGTTCCTGATAGGTGCCGTCGTGGGAGCACTCGCCATGTGGTACTGGGGCGAGGAGGTGCGGGACTACATCGACGCGAAGACTCGGGACGTGCGAGGCAAGGCCGTCGAGAAGCTTCAGACCGTCGAGGAGAAGGCGGGGAACGTGCTCGACCGCGCGAAAGAGCAGGTCAGCTCTACCCTCCAGGCTGGACAAGAAGCCATCCGCCCGCGGATGAGCTGAGGGGAAACGAGCGGATAACAACTATGCCGCGCTGGACGCCGAGAATCACAACCTCCGTCATCTCGATGCTCTGCGGAGTCGCTCTCCTGGCCGGTTGTGCCACCGGTACGACCTCCGGTCCATCTTCGACCTGGCTCATGCAAGGCGAGGGGTCGGGCGGCAGCGGAGGGTTCTTCGCGACCCATCCGGCCACCGGAGACCGTATCGAAGCCCTCAGGAAGCTGTGAGCGACTTGGTCGGGTCGGGGCACACGACAATGACCCGCCGCCTTCATCTTTTCGGGGCGCTCGCCGTCGTGGTCGCCGTATCGGGAGCAGCCTGCGCGCATCAGGATCCCGTCCTCAAGCTCCCGGCTCTCCAGGTGGGTGACCCTACGTTTGCCGCGACCCTGTCGGCGTATGCCGGCACCACCGTCGTTCCAGGCAATCGGGTGGAGGTTCTCCTGAACGGAGACCAGATCTTCCCCGCAAAGCTCCGCGCCATCAGGGCCGCCAAAAGGAGCATCAACTACGCGCAGTACGTGTGGGAAGAAGGTCAGGCGTCGGAAGACATCGTCAATGCTCTGGCCGGGCGTTGCCGGACTGGCCTCTCCGTCAACGTGCTTCTCGATGCGGTGGGCGCTTTCTCCATGCCTCCCGACTATCGACAGCGAATGGTGGACGCCGGATGTCGGGTCGAGAGCTTCCGCCCTCTGGGCCCCTTTGCCGTCGACAAGGTCAACTACAGGAATCACCGGCGAATCCTCGTCGCCGACGGTCGCGTGGGTATCACCGGGGGCTCCGGAACGAGCGGGAAATGGGGGGGCAACGGGCGGCAAGAGGACCACTGGCGCGACACGGACGTGTGGGCGGAGGGTCCGGTGGTCGAGCAGCTTCAAGGGGCGTTTGCGGAGAACTGGCTCGAGGCCACCGGAATAGCTCTGGGGGGCCCGGATTACTTCCCCAGTCCAGTGGAAGCGAAGGGTGACGTAGCGGCCCAGGCCGTGCGGAGCTCGCCTGCGGGCGGAAGCGCCGCCGTGTACACGATGTACCTGCTCGCCATGGCCTCGGCGAAGGAGTCCGTCTACATCACGAATCCCTATTTCCTTCCCGACGACAAGATGATCGAGACCCTCCTCCAGACGGCGCGAAGGGGCGTGCGCGTCAAGCTCCTGTTGCCGGGCGCCATCGATCACAATCTCGTCCGCCAGGCCAGCCGCTCTGAGCTCGGGCGGCTCCTTCAGGCCGGTATCGAAATCTACGAGTACCGCCCGGCCATGCTCCACGCCAAGACCATGGTGGTGGACGGACGCTGGGCCACGGTGGGAAGCACCAACCTGGACCGTCGATCCTTTGCCCTCAACGACGAGATCAACCTCGTCGTCTACAACCAGGCCGTGGCCCAGCGTCTCGAGCGTGTCTTCACCGACGACATCTCGCGCTCGAAGCAGCTCACCTACGACGGCTGGAAGGACCGCGGGTTCGTGAGCCGGTTTCTCGAAATGCTGTCGATTCCTGTTCGGGGGCAGATGTAGCTCGACGTCGCTTGACATCTCCGATACGCTCGAAGGCGTGAGGGTTCTGCCGACTCTGCGCGCGCTTGGCGTCTCCGCCCTCCTCCTGACCCTGGCTGGTTCGACCGGGGGGACGCCCGCGGCCTCCGAGCCTCCCCTCCCCTCTCCGGAGATCGCTCCCGTCCCCGGGCTCTCCGTGGTGCTCCGGGCCGGACACGCCTTCAAGAACCTCGACCCCGCCTACAAGCGCGCGTCGTACTACGAGCGCCTGCATTCGCTGATCGTGGGGGACGTGGCTGATCCCCGAATCGCGAGTCGCCCCCCTCGCCTCGGCCGTTCCCGATCTGCGGGCGCTTCGCGACAACGGACACGACGCGACGGTGACGTGGATCGGCCACTCGACGCTCCTGGTGCAGCTCGACGGGGTCAATTTCCTCACCGACCCCAACTGGAGCAAGCGTAGCGGTCCCTTCGGTGGGCTCATGGGCGTCCGGCGCTACACCCTGCCTCCGCTTCGCCTCGAGGATCTCCCTCGGATCGATTTCGTGCTGATCTCCCACGATCACTACGACCACCTCGACGAGGCCACGGTGCGGCGTCTCTCCGAGCGGTTTAATCCGACGTTCGTGGTTCCCCTCGGGATCAAGGCCTGGCTTGCCGATCGGGGTATCACCAATGCCGTCGAGCTCGGCTGGGGCCAGTCCGTCACGCTCAAGGACCTGACCATTGTCTGCACGCCCGCCCAGCACGGCTCAGGCCGGACCATGGTCGATCATGGACGCCGCCTGTGGGCATCGTGGGCGGTATTGGGATCCCAGCGCTTCTACTTCGCCGGAGACACCGGCTACTCCTCGCATTTCAAGGAAATCGGAGAGGCTCTCGGGCCGTTCGACCTGGCCGCCCTCCCCATCGGCTCCTATACACCTCGCGAGATCGCCCGGGCCGTGCACATCGCGCCTGAAGAGGCACTCCAGGCCTGGACCGATCTGCGCGCCTCGCGCTTCCTCGGCATTCACTGGGGCACTTTCATGCTCGCCCGGGAGCCCTACGACGAACCGCCCCGGCGCATTGCCGCCGAGGTCTTCCGGCGGGGACTCGATCCCTCGGCCTTGTGGGTTTCAAACCCAGGAGAGACTATTCCCTGGTAGAAGGACGGCTGAGGTAGGATCGCACGGGAGATGCTCGATGAGCTCGTCCTCGTCCTCCAGGGATTGGTGGATCGAATCGCGCGGTGGGCCCGGCTCGGGCCAACCGATGACAACCCGCGCCGCCGATTCCTGATCGTCCAGATCGACGGGCTCTCGAAGGAGGTTTTCGAGGGCGCGCTCCACGCCGGCGGCATCCCCAATACCGCGCGGCTGATCGCGAGCCGGCGATTCCTCCGGCGCCCCATGTCGGTCGGCCTTCCCTCGTCGACGCCAGCCTTTCAGGCCGCCGCCATGTACGGGGTCATGCCCGATATTCCGGGCTTCCACTACTACGACAAGCGCGCCGAGCGCGAGCTTCACTTTCCGGAGGCAGGGGCCGCGGATTTCGTGGAGACGCGCCTCGCCGCGGGCCGTCGCGGAATACTCGAGGGAGGCTCCTGCTATGGATGTGTCTTCACCGGCGGAGCCGAGAACAGTCTTCTGACATTCGCCCGGCTCATGAAGCTCACGCGAGCCGGGCTGCCGCTCCTCAGGCTGGCCCTGTCGATCGTCCTTCTCGGCTGGGTGATCGCAAAATGTCTCTGGCTCACCACGGTGGAGCTCACACGCTTTGTCGTGAGGCTGACCGCCCATCCGGACAGCGCGAGCCATGATGGGCTCCGCTGGCTCGGGCTCAAGATCGTGTTCTCCATCTGGGTCCGGGAGCTTTTCACCCTCAGCGTCTCCGCCGACCTCTACCGGGGCATCCCGGCCCTCTACGTCAACTTTCTCGACTACGACGTTTTCGCCCACTCCTTCGGGCCCACGCACCGCTCGGCCATGCGCGCCTTGCGGCATATCGACAATGCCATCGGCCAGCTCGCACGGATCGTCGAGCGTTTGCCTGAGTTCCAGTACGATCTCTATATCCTCGCCGATCATGGGCAGACAATGACCCGTCCTTTTCCCCAGGTATCTGGAGGCCAGTCTCTCGAGGAGGTGACACGGGACATCCTGGGCACGCAGAGCGGCCGGGCCGACAACCGGCGAAGGGCTCACATGGGCGTGGCCCGGCAGCTCGCCGGCTACCGACAGGCGCACTCGCGGGGCATCCTTCAGCGCTTCTTCAATCATGTCGAGCGGACGCGCCACGTCGATACGTCTACCGACGCAGCCGGCGAGACCGTCCGCATCATCGCGGCCGGTCCCAATGCCTTCGTCTATTTTCTGGATGCGCCTGAACCCCTCGCCCTCGAGGAGATCGAGCGCCGTCATCCCGGGGCGGCGGCCCGCCTCTCGGAGCATCCCGGCATCGGCCTGGTGCTGGCGAGATCGGCCGGGGGCCCTGTGTGCTGGTGGCGGGGCAAGAAGGTATCGTTGGATCATGATGGGTCGGATGGACCATTCGCCGAGCGGGAGGACCGGCAGCTCGTTCTCTCGGGACTTCGCGACCTCATGGCCATGCGGAGCGCGGGCGACCTCGTCGTGTATGGAATCGGCGCTCCGGAGAGCGATGTGTCGTTCATCGAGGAGCGAGGCGCCCATGCCGGGCCGTCAGAGCACGAAATGCACACCTTCTTGATTCACCCGGCCGCGGTCACCGTGCCGGGGTCTCTGAGTCATCCCATCGAGCTCTACGCGCACTTCGCCGCCTATCGGGAGGACTAGGCCGAAAGCGTCATCGCGAGGCTGCCGCGACCTCCCCTGGACCAGCGACGATCTCATCCAGATCGACCAGGCGGAAGGGTGGCCGCTCGGGCGCCGCCTCGAGGAGAAGGGGCAGGCATACGTTGTAGACGGGCACCCCCGTTCGCGTCTGTCCCTCTGGTCGCCCCCGGTGGGCGTGGCCGTGGAACACCACGCTCACCGGGTAGCGCAGCAGCGGCTCCTCGAGACGGCTGGATCCCAGGAAGGGAAAGATCTCCGAAGGCTCTCCTTCCACCGTCTCGCGAACGGGGGAGTAGTGGAGCACGACCACCCGCTGAGGCGTCCGGAGCTTGGCGAGGGCTGACTCGAGCTTGAGCGCTTCGTCTACGGTTTCCCTCACGAAGCGCTTCATGATGTCCTCGCCCCAGGGCTGGAGCGCCCGCTGGCCGAAGCCGCCCCCCAAACCCTTGGCGCCGGCAAAGCCCACGCCCTCGATCTCCAGCGCGTCCCCGTCCAGAAGGGTGACCCCGGCGTCGGTCAGGATGCCCCTCACCTGATCGGTCTCCCCGGACTCGTAGTCGTGGTTGCCGAGCACGCCAACGACCGGCGTGGTCTTGGCGGCGCTCAGCTCCTTCACGAGCACCCGCGCCTCCTCGGCGAGGCCGAGGTCCGTCAGATCGCCGCAGAGAACGAGGACGTCGGCGGCCGCGGCCATGGCCGCGAAGAGCGTCTGAAACGAACCCGGCGAGGTCTTCTTGCAGTGGATGTCACCGACGGCTGCTACGCGCATCGCGGTCTCCGGCCGGGCCTCCCCCGCCTTCTCCCTTCGATCCGTCGATGGCGGCCGTCCAGTGCGCGACTTCTTCAGGCGTCAGCTGTCCGCGAGGAATGATCCGGCCATCCGCATAGCCCCATCGGGACACGTCGGTCAGGTATTGCTCCCGCGACAGCAATGTCCCCTGGCAGACCTGCTGATCGGTGGGCGGCCGTCGGGCATCGCGCTCGAGAAGGCGGCACAGGCCCACCATGACATCGTACGGGATGGCCCCGACCTCGCCGGGATAGATGAAGCCGAAGAGGGTCAAGTGGCTCAGGAGGACTCGCCAGTGCGTACCGAAGCGGGCGACCAGCCGGTGCCAGTCCAGCCGTCCCTGGCACGCCCGGATCAGGTGAGAGATATCGGCGCCGTCGTACCGCTCGCGCTCCATGATGAAGGCCTTTGACCAGATCATCTCCTCGGGCGGGCACAGACGCACTGACACACCGAGCACCGTGGCGGGCCTGCTGTGGGAGAACCACCCGTCGTCCACTTCCGCGAGACCGTTTCCGGAGCTATAGATCACGTCGATGCAGTCGCCCTCGATCTCCGCCTTGCCGAGCCAGTGCGGAAACGTGAGGTCGGTCTCGAAGCCTCCCGCCGCCAGCCCTTCCAGCAGGGCGAGCGCATCATTCCGCCGCACGAAGACGTCCAGGTCCTTGGTGCCGCGGACATCACCTGTGTAATGGCGGAGAGCGTGCCCGCCGCCCACGAGAAACGGAATCTGGAGCCGGGTCAGGAGTTCGAGGGCCCGGCGATGACGCCGGCTCCGTACCTCCCGGCTCGTCCCTTCCCGTTCGGCTGGCCGGCCTCCGTTGATCGCCCTCATGCCAGCCAGACAATGACGAACAGGGCCGGAACGAGGGCGAACAGGAGATAGTAGGACAGCGCCGCGGCGCGCTCGAGAACGTCGTTGACCAGTATTTCCCGCTTGAGGTCACTCATGGCCCTTAATGCTGGCAAGCAGCATGCCACGGCCGCGCGCTTCGATTCAGGGCAATCAAGGCGCGATAAATCCCGATGATCTGGGCCTGCGCGTCGAATCTTCCCTGTCGTGCGTACCGTATTCCATTAAGGGCGCACGATCAGTTCGGCATCGCCGCGTCGCGAGAGAAGCTCCACCGCCGCTGTTTGGCTTCCTCGCGACACCACGAAGTCGAGGCTCGAGCCTCCGAGGCGGAGATCCCTGATTTCCACCCAATCGAGCCACGCCGGCAGCACGGGGTGGATGAGGCTCAGCCGGTTTTCGCGGGCGTCCGGGGACAGGCCGAGCATTGCGCTCAGGAGATGGAAGGGCACACCCGCCGCCCACGCCTGCGGAGAGCAAGCCACCGGATAGCGGGTAGGCCCAAGGCCGGATGAGCGTGTGAACCCGCAGAAGAGCTCGGGCATGCGGGCGCCCTCCCACTCGAGCGCTGCGTCGAAGAGCGCAGTGGCCAGCGACAGGAACGCCTCAGTCTGGCCGTACCGCCTGAGGCCGGCGGCGGCGATCGCGGTGTCGTGCGGCCACACCGAGCCATTGTGATAGCTCATGGGGTTGTAGAGGCGCTCCCGCGTGGAGAGGGTCCGGAGACCCCAGCCCGAGAACATGTCCTCGGCCAAGAGGCGGGCGGCAACCGCTTCCGCTCGTCGCTCGTCCGCGATACCGCTCCACAGGCAATGGCCCGGATTGGACGTCATGACCCGGCACGGCCTGCCGCTGCCGTCGAGCGCCAAGGCGTAGAAGCCGTCCGAGGCCTGCCAGAAATCCGTCTCGAAACGGTCACGGAGTCGCCGGGCGGCGTCGCGCAGTCCCCCTCCGTCGCCGCGGGAGAACGTGTCCGCGATCTCGGCGGCGCTGAGAAGGGCGGCGTATTTGTACCCTTGCGCCTCCACGAGGGCGATGGGCGTCGAGGCCAGCTCGCCGGATGCGTGCATGATCGCGTCGTGGGAGTCCTTCCATCCCTGATTGCCCAGACCCACCGAAGAGCGCCGCGTGTACGCCAGATAGCCCTCACCGTGCCCTGTTCCGAGTATCCACCGGAGAGCGAGCTCGAGGTTGGGCCAGAGCTCCTCGGCGAGGAAGCGGTCGCCCGTCCAGCGGAGGTATTCTCCGAGCAGAATCATGAAGAGCGGCGTGGCGTCCACGGAGCCGTAGTATGGAATGAACGGGATCTCGCGGCAGGCCGCCATCTCGCCCTGCCGAAGCTCGTGGAGGATTCGCCCCGGCTCCTGGTCGGTGAAGGGATCGTCGTGGATGCCCTGATGACGGGCGAGGAAGCGCAGGGTTCCCCGGGCGATCTGTGGCTCGAAGGGAAGCATCTGAAGCGCGGTGATCAAGCTGTCGCGTCCGAAGGGCGCGACATACCATGGAATGCCCGCGTAGGGAATCGAACCGGCCGGCGTCTCGGTCACGAGCATGTGGAGATCGCCCCGAGAGCGGCGAAGCCAGCCGCTGAGCCCTTCGTGGGCGGTGGCGATACGCGTGGCCTCGTCGTAGCGTCGCGTGCCTTCCTCACTCCGCCGGCGCACGATCTCGGGCAGGCTCAAGGGCTCCTCGGCTGTCTCGCCCGATTCCATGGTGGTGACCGCGACGGAGATCTCGAGCCGTCCCCCGGGGGGCACGAGGAGATGGTAGACGGCAGTGGCGACCGAGATCTCTTTTGGCGGGGGGTCGAAGGCGAGGCTGCTCGCGCGCACCACGCCGTCCAGCCCCTCGTAAGACAGCCGTACGGTTGCTCCATCGACGACGGGAGGAAGCAGGCGGCCGCGGCGCTCCCGTTTGAGTCCGCGGACTTCGAAAACATCGGCGAAATCCGTCCCGAACCGCCATTCGAGGTCGAGGCGGACCGCCTCGACCGCGAAGTTCTCGATCCACAGCGCCTCGGACAGCTCGCGCCCATACAGGGTGAGCCGGCGGGCGAAATGGAGCGTTCGCCCCGCGAGGAGCACGGTGTCCCCATCGTGGACGTCGGCATTGGTCAGGTCGATGGCGACCTGGAGATTGTCGTCAGACACTGCGGCGTTCAGGACGAGCGGACGCTGGCCGTGGACCCGCAGGTCGAAACGGTCGAGGAAACGGGTGCCCCCGACGTAGAAGCCGAATTCGCTGTCGGGAACCGCGGGGAAATCACCCCGCCGGTCCGAGACGAAGAAGGCCTCGTCATGCTTGAGGACCAGCTTCGGCAGGTCGGCCGTGAAGGTCGAGGCAAGGATGTAGTAGTGATCGCCTACAGAGATCGAGTCTCCGGGATGCGGCTCCTTCATGCGGATCGTGCGTGACCAACCACGTTCCGGTAGATGGACTCGTAGCCATCCACCATGCGCTCGACGCTGAAGCGCTTGACGACGTCGCGGCGACATTCGGCCCGATCGATTCGATCCAGAGCCTTCACCGCCGCTTCCATCTCCTCGAGCGTATCGACCACGAACCCCGTCTGGCCGTCGAGGATCAGCTCGGGGACGGAACCCCGGCCTCGGGCGATGACCGGCGTGCCGCAGGCGAGAGCTTCGATCATGACGAGGCCGAATGGCTCGGGCCAATCGATGGGAAACAAGAGGGCCAGCGCCTGGCCCAGGAATTCGGCTTTGGCGTCCTCGCTGATCTCGCCGATGTAGTCGATGAGGGGATGGTCGAGGAGCGGCTTGATGTCGCGATCGAAATAGACCTCGTCCACGGGGTCTACCTTCGCGGCCATTTTGAGTCGAATACCGAGACGCTTGGCCAAGGCGATGGCGAGATCGGGACGCTTCTCCGGCGACATCCGTCCCAGAAAAGCCAGGTAGGATCCGCCCGCCGCCGAGAACGGATACTTGGCCACGGGAATCCCGTGATAGACCGTGCCCGCCCAAGTCACGCCCAGGCCCTTGAAGGGACGGCGCTGGGCGTGACTGATCGACACGAGGGGCTCATCACGGAAGTGGCGAAAAATCGGAAACATGTCCGGGAGGTCGAGCCGCCCGTGCAGGGTATGGAGGCTGGGCGCCCCCGCCAGTCTCGAGAAGGGAAAGGCCAGATGGCCGATGTGGCAATGGATCACGTCGAAGTCGCGCGGATGCTCGAAGACCCGAGCCAGTTCGAGCAGATGAAACGCGAGGTCGTCTCTCGGATGTTCATCGAGCCGCAAGGCGCGAGGCGTCGGGGCCACCAGCCGGGCCTTCGTCCGGGAGTCGCCGCTCGCGAACAGGGTGACGGCGTGCCCTCGCTTGACCAGCTCCTCGGTGAGATAGCCGACAATCCGCTCGGTGCCCCCGTAGAGCGCCGGGGGTACTCGCTCGTACAGCGGGGAGACCTGCGCGATCCGGAGGCGCTGGGTCACGATGAGGTCGAGAGCGAGGAGTCCGGCCCGAGCTCGGCCCGCGTGAGGATGACCGGGGTATCCGCCGGCCAATCCTCGAGGGCATCGGCGGGGATGCTTGTCCGGCGCGCTATCAGGAGGCCGGTGACCTCCGCGAATCCTTCCGTTACCACACGCTCCCCGACCTTTTCACGCGACACGGCCGGCGGCGCGTCCTGGAGGACCACGTCGATCCACCACTTGTCGTGTTCGTCCGCGTACTTGATGGCCCAGAGTCCCATCGCTGCAACCTCCGCCTCCTGTGTAGGCATCTGTAGGCATCGGGTGTGTCGCCTCTCTCGACAGCTGCCAAGAGCATGCCAAGGCGAAAGTTGCCGAAAACGTGTGGGCGCGCGACGTCGAGGCTTGCGTTCAAAGAAATGTGGAAGGAATCACTCGGTAACGCTTCCCTTCCTCCGGCACGGGCAGGCGCTGGTTGCGCTCGCTCTAGGGTCCCTGCTCCGCTTTGGCGCCGACCTCCCTGTCCCGCAGCCGACCCAAGAGCTCGGCGAAAGAGGAGTTCCGCAGTAGCGAATTGAACTGGCTCCGATAGCTCGATACCAGGCTCACGCCCTCGACGGCGATGTCATAGACTACCCACCGCCCCGCATTGTCGACGAGGCGGTACTCCACCGAGGTCTCTCCGCGACGGCCGGGTATCCGGGAGCTCACTCGCGCATAGGCTCCGGCGATCGACTCCCCCTCGAACTTCACGGTGGCGAGGGGCATGCTTGCAATATTCGTCAAGTACATGCGCTCCAGCATGTCGGTGAAGAGCTGGACGAACTCTTCCTGCTGCGGACCCGACCCTTCCTGCCAGTGCGCGCCGAGCATTCGGCGAGACATCTCATGGAAATCGAACAACTCCTCTGTCACCCGGCGAAGCTCGACCTGACGCTGCCCACGCTCCGCCCCCAGCACCCGAGCGAAAGAGGACTTCACGAGCTCGAGTGGGCGCTCGCGACCAGTCGCCTCCCTCCCTCTGGTGAGGGTCTGTCCCGCGGCGGAAAGAGGGCCGTACGCGATGAAGGCCGACAGCGCCATGATCGCGACAGCGGACAACGGCCGTGTCTTGTCGGTGGGACGGTAACGAGCCATCGCATTCACGCCTTCCCGGTAGCCCAGCGTTTTCAAGCTTGGATTCGGCCCTCGTCTCCGTGAGCAAGCGGCGTGCCCGAAAGGTGGTGGCCCCCACCTCGTGAGCAAGCGGCGTGCCCGAAAGGTGGTGGCCCCCACCTCGCCCCTCTAGCCGCACCGCATCGAGCCGTGTCAGCGGAGTCCGCGTTCATGATCACGAACCTGCTTCGTGGAGTGATGCGGCGAGGCACGGGCGCCGGGAGCTCCGCCTGGGGTCTTCAAGACACTACGGCCGGCACGACCGGAACCACCGATGGACTGCGCGACGCCTGGTTCGTTGGCTATACGCCCGATCTGGTGATAGGTGTCTGGGTCGGATTGGACGACGGCACCCCGCTGGGTCTCACCGGCTCGCAGGCTGCGTTGCCGATCTGGGGAGCGATTATGCAGGCGGCCGTGCGTCGGTTGTCGCCGGGCGACTTCACTCCCCCGCCCGGCGTCGTCCTCACTCAGGTCGACCGCGTGACAGGACGGCGCGTCTCTTTCTGGTGCGGCAGCGATGATGTCGTGCAGGAGGCCTTCCGAGAGGGATCAGTGCTCACCGAGGGATGCGACTCGACAGCTCGCGAGGGTTTGCCGGCAGGTCCCGGCTGGTTCGAGAAGCTCTTCAAATAGCGGTCTCACTCACCCGATCCGCGGGTTGGAATTACCGCGTCGAACGGTGCGGGTTCGTGAACCTCTCTCCCAAATAATCCATAGTTCCTTCGCGTTTCGAATCAGTTGACCCGCTGGCACGGCAGTTGCCACGCTCCATGGCCAAGGAGGAAATTCACATGCTCTATTACGCGCTGATCTTCCTGGTAGTCGGGCTTATCGCCGGCGCCCTCGGTCTCTTCGGGATAGCGGCGGTGGCCTCGCAGATTTCCTGGATCCTGTTCCTCATCGGCGTTGTCATGCTGATCGTCCATCTCGTCTCGAGTGGCGGCCGCGGAGCACGGATTCCCTGATGGACGTCGGGTACAAGCTTTCCAGCGAGGAGCACGGGCCGAATGAGTTGGTCCGCTTCGCCACCCTCGCGGAAGAGCATGGCTTCGGTTTCGCCATGATCTCGGATCACTTTCATCCGTGGATCGATCGGCAAGGCCAGAGCCCGTTCGTGTGGAGCGTGATAGGAGCAATCGCCCAGGCGACAAAGCGGCTGCGCCTCGGTACGGCCGTGACCTGTCCGACGGTGCGGGTTCATCCCGCCATCGTCGCGCAGGCGGCGGCCACCGCGGCCACAATGTTGCCTGGGCGATTCTTTCTCGGCGTGGGCACAGCTTCCCGCTCACTTCGAGGCGGTGGCGGAGCTCGTTACAGAGGATGCGATGAGTGACATGGGGGTCGGGGCCACAGACTACCAGGCAGAGATTTTCCCGAGGCTCAAGGCGGGCCGCAAGAAAGCGGCCTAGAAGGGTGGCACGAGAGATGCCTGCACGAATGCGACAGGAGGGCGCGACGATGCCGGATTCAAGAGGAATACAGCGGTGGGAATCAGTGAGCTGGCCGGTGAATTGGTCGGCGATCTGGATCGGTGCCCTCGCCGCTTTGGCGGTGGGCCTCGTCTTCGGATTGATCGGCACGGCCCTCGGCGCCTATCAAGAAGCTCACATCGTGAGCTGGCGAAAGTTCCACATGTGGGCCCTCGTCCTGAGCGTATGCGGCGCCTTCTTCGCCTTCGTGGTGGGAGGATGGACGGCGGGCAAGGTTCTTGGCTTGCGTCACGCGGAGACCTCCATCCTGCACGGAGCCATTGCGTGGCTCGTGACGATTCCGATCTTCCTCGTTCTCGCATCCCTCGGAGCCGCCGCTCATTTCGGGGTGTGGTACGGAGGCCTGGCGGGGACGCCGGTATGGATCGCTCCGGGTGCAGTGGCCGACCCGGCGGCGGCTCTCATTATCGCCCGGAACGGCGCTCTCGCCGCGCTCACGGCTCTCTTGCTGGGCCTAATCGGCAGCGCCGTCGGCGGCTGGATGGCCTCGGGCGAGCCCATGACCATTACCTACTATCGAACCCGGGCCGCGCTGGCCGGCGGCTCAAAGTAAGGGAGGGCACACCTCATGTTCCTCGTACTTCTCTGGCTTCTCGGAGTGCCGCTCAGCCTCATTCTTATCCTCTTTCTTCTCGGGGTCGGTCACTAAATGGATGCGGCTAGAGTTTCGGACAACGGCAAGAGCATGGGGTCCCTCCAGGACATGGTGACACCCGTCCGGGAGCACCTTGAGGACTCCGCCCGGGAGCTTACCCGGGCTCTGGCGAAAGCGGGCGACGCGGTAAAGCAGATCCGTGTGGCCGATGTCGCGGAGCTCATGCGGCGCTCGCCTCTCGCCGCCCTGGCCGTGGCCGCCGGGATCGGGCTCGTGGCGGGTATCGTGCTCTGGTCTCGAGAGAGATAGGGTCATGCTGCTTCGCGAAGCCAGGGGAGCTGATCCGCCGGAGGGGCGTAGCGTCCTGGGTCTCGTGGAGGACCTTCTCGGCCACACCGTGAGGCTCCTCGACCAGAAGCTCACCCTCCTGCGCCTGGAAGTCGAGGAGAGCCTCGGCCTGCTGATGCGCCACCTCGCGGTGATCGTGTGCGGCGGGGCCTTGGCCTGCCTGGGCCTCGTCCTGTCGAGCATCGCCCTCGCTCTCTGGATCGGCAATCAGCTCGGCTCCACGCTCGCTGGCTTCGCCATTACCGGCGCCGGCTTCCTCGTCGTGGGCGCGGCGATGGTGGCGGTCCGTGTCCACCTCGGGGTGGGACCCAAACGGCTCGTTCCGGAACGAAGCGTGAAGGAACTGGAGAAGGACTCTCGATGGATCAAGAGCGCACGGTAGATATCGACCGCGTCACGAAGGCGATGGACGCCACCCGCGAGTCCATCCGCGACACCGTGGATGAGCTGAAGGAGCGCGTGCATGAGACCGCCGACTGGAGGAATTACGTAGCGGCCCGCCCAATCGCCAGCCTGATCGTCGCGACGGCCTGCGGGCTGGTCGTGGCCCGCCTCGCGATACCGGCCATCCGCTTGGCCCGGATCCCAATTCTTCTTGCTCCCCGGATGATCAAGCGGGCGCCGCCTCCAGGACTCGCCGCGAGCTGGGCGGGCCGTCTATCCGGTGCGACCGCTCTCACCACGCAAATCGCAGCGCTTCCTTCGCTCGTATCGCAGGTTCGTCAGATCGTTCGCCGGCTGGGTAGCAACCCTCGCCGTTAGTAAGCTTGCCTCCGCACCCGCACCTCAGGATCCGAGGATTTGGATCTCCACCGTGCGCGAGCGCGGGCCGTCCCACTCGGCGAGCAAAACGGAATGGTGCTCGTCGAGCGCCAGCCTGCCATTCGCAATGGCCATGGTGATCCCAGGTCCGAGGAGGCTGGCGCGGAGATGGGCCGCGGCATTCCCCCGTTCGCAGTCCGACCAGCGCAGATCGTTGTGGCGGTAGGGCTGGTTATCCTCAATGACATGCCCCATGAGCCGGAGGACACCCTCCGCCCCGGACTCCGCGACGAGGATGGAGCATGTCGTGTGCAGGCAATTTACGATGACGATACCGTTCTTCGCCCCCACGCTGTGGACGATCTCCTCCACTTGGGGCCTGATATCAACGGCCTGGCGACGAGTTTCACTTGCCACCACGAAGCTCTTGCGGTGGATAAGCAGATTTCCCCGCTCGGTCTCCGTTGCCCTCACGAATCGGCGTCTCCTTCTGCCTCGTGAATTGCCATTACGAGAGCCGATTTCAGTAGGGTGGTATCGATCGGCTTGGGAAGATATGCCGCGGCGCCCATCGCCGCGGCGTGGCGCCGCGTCTCGATGTTGCCATGAGCGGTCATGACAATGACGGGAAGGGCCGGCCGGTCGCGCCGGATCGCCTCGAGTAATTCCAACCCGGTCATCCTGGGCATGATCACATCCGTGATCACTACCGACGGACGGACAACGGGAACCTGATCGAGGGCCGCCCGCCCGTCGCGGGCGGTCTCGACTTCGTATCCCCAAGCCTCCAGAAGCGCGCGAAGCCCATCGAGCGAATCTGGGTCGTCATCGGCCAGAAGAATTCTCTGGCCGGGACGCCTACCCAGGGCCTTTTCGTACATAGCTCCTCTGAGCGATTCCATAACCAGCTAACGGCTGCATCACCCGTGCCACTCCGCGTCCTCTAGGCTTCCTTTCCCAGTCTCCACCGCCGAGTCTTGTTGTGTAGAGTCTTCGGCGTGGTGCCGAGAATAACCGCGGCCCGGGTCTTGTTGTTCTTCACCGATTCGAGAGTGCGCAAAATGAGCTCACGCTCTCCTTGCTCGAGCGTCGTGCCCAGAGGCAGAAGGACGGAGTCGCCCTGTTCGCGTCGTTCTGCCGGAGCGATACCAAGCGGGAGGAAGGTGGGGGTGATGAGCTCCTCGCTGCAGCCCACCACCGCACGCTCGATGATGTTCCGGAGCTCGCGCACATTGCCCGGCCACGCATGATCGCGAAGCCGCATCATCGCGGTCTCGTCGACCGCCTTGACGTTCCGGCCATACTTCTCGTTGAACTCGGCAATGAACGCTTCCACGAGCAGAGGGATGTCCTGTCCGCGGCGGCGGAGAGGCGGCAGCGCGATGGCCAACACATTGATCCGGTAGTAGAGGTCTTCGCGAAACGCCTTCTCCTTGACCGCCTGCGCGGCATCCCGGTTCGTGGCCGCGATGATCCGCACGTCCACCTTGATCTCGTTCTTGCCCCCGATGCGCCGGACGAGGCCGTCCTGGAGGATCCGCAGGTACTTGACCTGGAGGGCCGGGCTCATCTCGGTGATCTCGTCGAGGAAGATCGTGCCGCCGTCCGCGAGCTCGAAGAAGCCTGCCTTCCGCTCGTGCGCGCCCGTGAAGGCACCCTTCTCGTGTCCGAATAGCTCACTCTCCATGAGCGTTTCCGGAATCGCCGAACAGTTCACGGCGACGAAGGGGCCCTTGCCTCGCTCCGACATCTGGTGAATGGTGCGCGCGACGAGCTCCTTCCCTGTTCCCGTCTCACCCGTAAGGAGCACCGGTGCCGAGCTTGCCCCGGCCAGCTCGATGAGGCGATAGATCTCCTGCATGGGCGGGCTCGCTCCGAGGATCGGTCCGAATCCACGGCTTTCCCGGAGCTGCCGTCGGAGCAAGGTTACCTCGCGCTGCACGGCACCGCGCTCCACTGCTTTGTCGAGCAGCACCCTGAGCCGACGCGGGTCAACCGGCTTGGTCAGATAGTCGTAGGCGCCTTCCCGCATGGCCGATACCGCCGTCTCCACGGTGGCATGCCCGGTGAGGAGGATGACCACGGCATTTGGATACACTTCGGCGAGAGGCTTGAGAAGAGCCACGCCGTCAAGCGCGGGCATGACAAGATCGGCAATGACCACGGCCGGACCGAACTCCGGCGCTTTTTCAAGGGCATCTTTGCCATCGATGGCCTGCTCGACCTCGTAGCCCCAGCTCGACAGCAGATCGGCCAGGCCTGAACGTGCGGCCTCGTCATCGTCCGCTACGAGAATGCGGTATTTCATAGTTCACTACCTCGCTGGTTAGAGGTTAGCGCCCTCGCACGACCTTCGGATCGGGCACGATTATAGCAATGCCTGTGCCCTGCGTTTTTTGGGGCTGTCCAGAAGGCCTAAATGGCGGTATTATTTGAAAACTTTGGAGGGTAAACCTCTGGCTAATTTGGCCACTGAGCCGCGGCGATCGGAAATAACTACCGGGAATGTTTTACCGGACACTTCATTCATATACAGCGGTTCGCGTCACAGGAGGCTGCCCGCTCGCTTCCCATCGACAGGTCCATGAGACAGGAGGGAACCGCGGAGCCTCAGACTCCCGGAGGGCGCCGGGCCGGGCTCGCCCTGCAGGCACGCGAGATCCTCGCTCTCGCTCTGCTGACCTTGTGCGTAGTCGCCCTGAGCACGGCCGTGCACCTCTATCATGTGGAGCAGATCGTCTGGAACTCCACGCTTCGAGAAGCCGACCTCGTCGAGCGTCAGATCTATACCCAATGCGTGAGAACGCTCTCTCGCCGCACCTTCGAGGACCCCCGGACCGTTCTGAGTCAGGACGCCGATCTCCGCGCTCTCCTCGACGCCACGGTTGGGTATGCCCCGTGGCTTCTGTACTCGGTTATCACGGACGACAAGGGGGTAGCGATCGTTCATAGCGATCGCAAGCGGGAGGGAGAGCTCGTCCCCTCACAGCGAAGTCTCAAGAAGGTGGTGAATGACGACCCGCTCCGGCGTCTGTTCGACGGCTCACGCCAGTCCCAGATCTACGAAGTTGCGCTTCCCTTCAATGTGAACGGCAAGCCCGTGGCCACCATTCGGCTCGGTATCGCCATGTCGCTTCTGCGGGGCAGGCTCGACGATGCCTTCTGGTACACGGTCACGCTGGGGTGCCTCTCGCTCGCGGCAGCGCTCGTGGTGGCCGTGGGGCTTTCCAGCGTCACCCTCAAGCCCATCCGCAAGCTCGCCGAAGACATGGAGCGGCTGCGCCGCGGCGAGTTCGACGTGGGCAGCAGCGCGGGGCCGAAGGACGAGTTCGGCAAGCTCGCCTACCAGCTCCAGCTCCTCGGCAAGCAGATGGAGTCGGATCGAACCCAGATCCTCGCAGAGCGCAGCGAGATCAACACCGTGCATGCTGCGGTCGATCAGATCGAGGATGGCGTCCTCTTCACCACCGCGGATGGCGTTATCCTCTTCGCCAATCGCTCCGTCGAGATGGTCCTGGGCCGGCCCGCCCGGGACGCCGCGGGGAAGCATCTCGGCGATGTCTTCCCGCCGGATCACCCGCTCCGGCACCTGATGCTCCGCGCTCTCGAGAAGGGCGAAGCCTCGCGCAACGCCAAGATCGAGATCCAGACGGACGGGGCGCCGCTCGAGCTCCTCGCCTCGGTATTCCCCGTCTCTCCCGAAGCTTCCAAGGGCGCGGGCGTCATCCTTGTCATGAGAGATCTCAAGTCCCTCGCGGTCTCCGCGCGGACCTTCCAGTCCCTGATCCAGTACTCCGCCCAGCTCGCCGCTCTGGGCCAGATCACGTCGGAGGTGGCTCACGACGTCAAGAATCCCTTGCACGCCATGGTCGTCCGCGTCGCGTTCCTCAGGGAGCGGATACCCGACCAGACCCCGGACGTCACCCGGAGCCTGGACGTGCTGGAAAGGGAAATCCATCGTGCGGCGGCGGTGGTCGATCGCTTTTCGGAGGTCGTCTATCCTTCCGACTTGGCCCGGCAGCCCGTGGACATCAACGCGATTCTCCGAGAGCTCACCACCCTCCTTCAGGCCGAGTGGCAGGCCAAAAGCGTGGCGCTGGCGGCCCGCCTGGACCCGACCCTGCCTGCCACCAAGGGCGACGAGCAGATGCTGAGGCGTGCCTTTATGAACTTGATCGTCAATGCCTGTCAGGCCATGCCTCGTGGCGGACCGGTCACCATATCGACCGAGCCGGAAACCGAGGCGTTGCTGAAGGTCACGATTGCGGATACCGGGGTGGGTATTCCTCCTGAGGATGTCGAGCGCATCTTCAAGATGTACTACACGACCAAGCAGGAAGGGACCGGCATCGGCCTCGCCCTGGTGCGCCGCGTGGTCGACCTCCACCACGGCAGCATCGAGATTCATTCTACGATCGGGCAAGGCACCAGCGTGATCGTGCGGCTGCCAAGCGCGGCGAAGTCATGAGACAGGCCCTGCCGCTGCTCCTCCTCGCTGCCCTTCCGCTTGGCTGCGCAGCCACCGCGCCGCCCCCAGAGGCCGGAAGCGCACAGCAGACCGCAGCCGTGCCCCCCGGCCCGGCGCGCCCTCCCCTCCCGCCGACCCCGCCGCTCCCGGCGGCTCCCCAAGTTTCGCCGCACATCGACAATGAGGACCAGGCGGTGCGAGACGTGAAAGCGCGGCTGGCCCGGGCGGGCGAGGTCATGGGCCAGATCGATTCGTCCAAGCTTGGGAACGAGCAGCAGGAGATGCTGTCGGGCCTCAAGGACTTCATTTCGAAAGCCGGCGAGGCTCTGCGGGCGCGGGATGTGCCCCGAGCCCAGGTGCTCGCCGACAAGGCCTCACGTCTCGCCGATGATCTCGCCCTCGCCGTGAAGAACGGGAAGGTTACCCGATGAGGCTCAGCCGGCCTCTTGAAGGGTCGCGAGCCAGTCAGGTCTGATACCCAGCTCATCGAGTGTCCGGATGACCCTGCGCGAAGTGCCCAGGTCACACCAGGACACCTCCGAGAGGCGTATTGCCGCGAGCTTGTCAGGGCAGCGCTCGAGCAATGCCCGGGAGAAGCTGGCGCGAGGCGCGAACTCGTAGGCCTGGGCAATGGCCCATCGCTCGTGTTCGGTCCCCAGGAACCGATCGAGCCCGGCCAGCCGCTCGTGCAATAAAGGCAGGCATTCGCGGCCCGCGTCGACGAGCGCCGCCGCGCCGCCTGCAAACACGAACGTGTTCCACAGGGCGCCCGCCTTGAATAGCGCGTCCGCGGTCAGCTGATCTGGCTTCTCGGCGAAGCGCCGGACCCTGTACAACGGTGCCGTTCCCGGTCCTCTCAGGGGCTCCCCGAGCTCGATCCAGCCATAGTCGGTCTCGGGCTCGCTGGGCTCGGCTCCCAGGAGCACGATCTGCTCGGGACGTCGCTCGATGGCCCCGATCCCCTGGGAGAGGCACTCCATGAAGAGCTCGTCGTCCGACACGAAATGGTCCGAAGGGAGGACTGTCATCGTGGCCTTCGGATCACGGGCCAGGATCCAGTGCGCAGCGAGGAGAATGGCCGCCGCCGTGCCTCTATCTTTCGGCTGCTCGAGCACCTGCGGAGCCCGCGGCTCGTGTCTCAGCTCGGCCCTCATATAGCCGCCTTGTCCCGCCATCGTCGTCACGATGGTTCGCTCCGCCGGGACGCAAAGGCGCACACGATCCAGCGTCTGCCTGAGGAGGGATTTGCCACCCGTCAGAACGGCGTACTGCTTTGGCCTGTCCTCGCCGTACACGTGTCGGGTCAGCCCCCGGAGCCGCATCCCCTTGCCCCCTGCCAACACCACCGCCCACGCATTTGTGCCGACGCGCAGGCTCCGCTGCTCGGACGTCACGCTCGATATCGTCGTGTTCGATTGGGTCATGCGCGCCCTGATCGCAACCCTCATGCCATCGCTGGCGAGCGCTCTTCTGGAAGCCAAATGCCACCAGATTGAACAGAATCTCTGCTTATGGTGAGTCTGTCGACTGGGTGACGGAAGCGCCAGAATCCCCAGCCCGGTCGAATCTACTCGGTAATTCGTGCCATTCCTGTCCGCTTGCGGCCCTCGCTCGAACTCCCCGTTGTACAAGTCCACGAAAGTGGACGCGAGCCCAAGCGATCAACTGGGGGCATATGACTTGCAACCCTGCCTCCCAATGACTTCGTCAGCCATGGGGAGGCCACACATGAGCAGAAAGACATGTGAATGTGGAGCGCCGGTGCTTCGTGCCGTCGAGGATCTCGGATGCGTCGACTGTGGACGGCCGTGTTGCCCGGTCTGCGCATACACCCTCGAGTCTGTCGCCTATTGTGCCTTTTGCGCGGCCGAATTCCTCGATCTGACGCAGTACGCCGCGGAACGGTAGAGAGTCGAGCCCTGACATTGCGGCGCTCCCCGTCCGGGGAATCGTCTGTGTTCCCATGTTCTCCCGCCGCTTGGCACGTCATGCTCGCCCGTGATCGAAGAAGGGAGCCGTCATGACGGACATCTGGAGTGACCTGGTGTGGACGGCCATTCACAATGTGACCTCCCGACTCATCATCATCCTCCCCGGCATACTGGCCATGGTGACCCTTGCCGCGGTCGGTCTGGCCGTGGGATGGGTCATGGGGCGGCTCGCTCGACGGCTCGCCCGCACCATGGCCTTCGACCGGCGGGCCGAAGCCTGGGGCTTGAGCCAGGCTATGGGGCGCTCGGGTATTCGCCGCACGCCCTCTGATGTCTTCGGCCTCGCCATATTCTGGAGCATCTTCGTGGTGTCCGTGACCCTGGCTATCGATGCCTTGGCCATCCCCGGCACCGGCCGCGTGACGGATTTCATCCTTTATGCAGTGCCGCGGGTACTCGGCGCGGGACTGATCATGCTGATCGGCTGGCTCGCCTCGAATTTCCTCGCTGAAGGCGCGCTCATCGCCGCCGTCAACGCCCATGTGCCTGAGGCGCGACTCCTCGCTCGGGCGATTCGCTGGGCCGTCCTGCTCTTCGCCGCCGCCACGGCCATCACGCATCTCGGCATCGGCAAGGAGATGGTGCTCGTGGCCTTTGGGATCACCTTCGGAGGTCTCATTCTGACCCTCTCGCTGGCTTTCGGCTTCGGGGGACGACGACTGGCTCGGCAGATCCTCAATCGCTACCTTCGCCGCGATCCCCATCCGCCCAGCGAGACGTTCACCCACCTGTGAGCGACATCAATCTTCGATGAGGGAGATCAAGGGCCTGTTCGCGGAGGCGATTGCCCAGCTCGGGCGGCCGCACAGCGCGACCTATCGATTCCAGCTCGGGTCATCGACGGGCTTCGATCACGTGGCCGCGCTCGCCAGGTATCTCGACCTGCTCGGGGTCACCGACGCATACCTCTCGCCGTGCTTCAAGAGTGGACCGGGCAGCACCCACGGCTATGACGTCACCGATCACAATGCCTTCAATCCCGAGATCGGGAGTCCCGCCACTTTCGACCGCATGGCCGCGGCCCTTCGCGAACGTGGCCTGGGCATCATCCTCGACATCGTGCCGAATCACATGGGGGTGGCGGGCGACGCCAATCCCTGGTGGATGGACGTGCTGGAGAACGGGCCCAGCTCTCCGCGGGCAAGCTTCTTCGACATCGAATGGGCACCCCCCAAGGCCGAGCTACGGAACAAGGTGCTTCTTCCGGTTCTTCCGGATCAGTATGGTCGGGTACTCGAGTCGGGGCAGCTTCAGCTCGGGCTCGCCGAGGGCGCCTTCGTCCTGCGGTGCGCGGGCGCCCGCCTGCCCATAGCTCCCGATACCTATGCTCGAATCCTCACGCATGGACTCGACGATCTCGTGGCCCGGGTCGGCGACGATGATGCTCACCTCCAGGAGCTCAAGAGCATTCTCACGGCGCTGGCCCATCTGCCCGACCGTATCGACTCCGAGCCCACCCGCATCGAGGAGCGACTCAGGGAGAAGGAAGTGGTGAAGCGCCGACTCGCCGCCCTCCTCAAGGAGTCTGAGCATATTCGCGACTTCGTCGACGACAACATTCGGCTGTTCAACGGCACCCCCGGAGACCCCGCAAGCTTCGACCACCTGGATGCGCTCCTCGCCGAGCAGACCTACCGGCTCGCCGACTGGCGGGTGGCCGGGGATGAGGTCAACTATCGCCGCTTCTTCGACGTCAATGATCTGGCCGCCATCCGGATGGAGCGCCCCGAGGTCTTCGCGGCAAGCCACGAGCTGGTCCTTCGCCTGGTCGGCGAGGGCAAGGTCGGGGGGATCCGGGTGGACCATCCCGACGGTCTCTATGCCCCCGGGGAATACTTCCTTCGCCTCCAGGAAGGCGCCATCGTCGCGACGGCGCGCCGGCTCCATCCCGAGCTCGACCATGACACGGAGCTGGCCATCGCGGCCGAGTATCGTGCCGCGGCTCAGGCAGACGCGAGTGCTCAGGGCGCCCGGCCACTCTGGATTGCCGCCGAGAAGATTCTGATGGCCGAAGAGCCGCTCCCCGACTGGTGGGCAGTGGCGGGTACGACGGGCTACGACTATCTCGGCTCGGTCAACGGCCTCTTCGTCGACCGTGGCACCTCGCGCCAGATGACCGCCACCTATTCCCGCTTCGCCGGACGCGTCGAGCCCATGGCCGATCTGAGCTACGCGGCCAAGCGGCTCATCATGCAGGTGTCCATGGCCAGCGAAATCGTCCAGCTCGGTCTGCACCTCGATCGCATCTCGGAGCGCAATCGCCTCTCGCGCGATTTCACCCTCGCGAGCCTGGTTCGGGTCATCCGGGAGGTCATCGCCGCTTTCCCCGTCTACCGCACGTACGTGGGCGATCTGGGGGACGAGCCGAGCAGCCGGGACCGCGGCTATATCGATCGCGCGGTGACCGAGGCCAAGCAGCGAAATCCCACCGTGAACGTGTCGATCTTCGACTTCCTCCGCAATGCGCTGCTCATGCGCCATCCCCAGCGAAGCGACGCGCACGAGCAGGCCGAGCGTCGCCGCTTTGCCATGCGCTTCCAGCAGACCACCGGCCCCGTCACCGCCAAGGGCGTCGAGGACACCGCGCTCTACCTCTACAACCGCCTCGTCTCGCTCAATGAGGTAGGGAGCGACCCCGCGGGGTATGGCGAGCCCCTCGCCACGTTTCACGAGAAGAATGCGCGGCGGCTCGAGCGGTGGCCCGATTCGCTGGTCTGCACCGCCACCCACGACACGAAGCGCGGTGAGGACGTGCGGGCCCGTATCAGCGTCCTCTCTGAGGTACCCGCAACCTGGGCCGCCCACGTGCGGCGGTGGCGGATGATCAACCGGCGCTTCAAGCAGGACGTCGACGGCCAGGCCGCCCCCGATCGCAACGACGAATATCTCCTCTACCAGACCCTGGTGGGTGCCTGGCCGGCCGAAGGCGACGACGCGACGGCCGGGTCACTGGTGGAGCGCGTGGCGAGCTACATGGAAAAAGCCACGAAGGAAGCCAAGCGACGGACGAGCTGGAGCAATCCGGATACCGGGTACGACCAGGCGCTGCGCGACTTCGTCGCCAGGCTCCTCTCCCCCGGGAGCCGGTTCGTCGACGCCTTTCTCCCATTCCAGCGATTGGTCGCCCTCTACGGATCGGTCAACTCGCTCGCCCAGACGCTCCTCAAGATCACCGCGCCGGGGATTCCCGACTTCTATCAGGGGTCGGAGCTGTGGGACCTGTCCCTCGTCGATCCGGACAATCGCCGTCCGGTGGACTTCGCCCGGCGCCAGACCCTTCTCGACGATCTTCGGCGGCGCGCGGGAGAGGGCCCGGAGAATCTCGATCGGCTGTGCGGGGAGCTCATGAACAGTTGGCCCGATGGACGCGTCAAGATGTACGTGACCCATCGCGCCCTCACGTTCCGCCGGGAGTCTCCCGCGCTCTCCCGGAGAGGAGGCTACGATCCTCTGTCGGCGGGTGGCGAGCACGCTGAGCACCTCGTGGCGCTGCTCCGCCGGGACGGCGCCGCCGTCGTCGTCGTCGTGGTACCGCGCCTCACCGCTCGCCTTACGGGTTTCCGCGGCCAGCTTCCTCTCGGTGAGCCGGTCTGGGGTGATACGTGGGTGTCTCTGAACCGACCGGGTCTCGAGGGTGTCTACACCGACCAGTTTTCCGGCAAGCGTGTGGCCACCGGGATCAGGGACGGCATTCCATCGCTCCCCACGGGCGCCCTCTTCGGCTCCCTCCCCGTCGCTCTTCTCAAGCGAGAGGAGAACCCATGAGCCGAGAGCGCTCAGGAAAGCTGCCTCGTACCCGGCCGGGCGCGCCGTATCCGCTGGGCGCCACATGGGACGGGGCGGGAGTGAACTTCGCCCTCTTCAGCGAGCACGCGACGGCCGTGGATCTTTGCCTCTTCGATCCCGAAGACCCGAGGCGGGAGCGCCATCGCCTCCGAATGCAGGAGCACACGAACCAGGTCTGGCACGTCTACTTGCCCGAGGCGAGACCGGGACTTCCCTACGGCTACCGCGTCCACGGACCCTACGAGCCCGAGAACGGGCACCGCTTCAATCCGTCCAAGCTCCTGCTCGACCCCTACGCCAAGGCCATCACGGGACCTCTCCAGTGGCACGATGCGCTCTTCGGCTATCAGGTAGGCAATCCGGACGAGGATCTGGTGTCAGACGACAGCGACAGCGCGCCCTATGTACCGAGATCCGTTGCCATAGACCCGGCATTCAGTTGGGGGGAGGACCGCCAGCCCCGGACTCCCTGGCACAAGACGGTCATCTACGAGCTCCACGTCAAGGGTTTCACGGCGCGCCATCCAGACGTGCCGCGCTCTCTGCGTGGCACCTATGCGGGCCTCGCGTCGCCACCCGCCCTGGACTACTTGAGCCGCCTCGGAGTGACGGCGGTCGAGCTCTTGCCCGTGCACTACTCCGTCGCCGACAGGTACCTGGTGGAGCGCGGGCTCACCAACTACTGGGGCTACAACTCGATCGGATTTCTCGCCCCCGACTCACGACTCGCGGCGGCCCACAGCGCGGGCGAGCAGGTCGCGGAGTTCAAGACCATGGTGAAGACCCTCCATGAAGCGGGCATCGAGGTCATCCTCGACGTCGTCTACAACCACACGGCGGAGGGCAATCACCTGGGGCCCACCCTGTCTTTCCGGGGCATCGACAATGCGGCCTATTACCGGGTGGTGTCGGACAGCCCACGGTACTGCATGGACTACACGGGATGCGGCAACACGCTCAACATGACCCATCCCCGTACCCTCCAGCTCATCATGGACAGCCTGCGCTACTGGGTCCTCGAGATGCACGTGGACGGCTTCCGCTTCGACCTCGCCTCGGCCCTCGCGCGGGAGTTCCACGACGTGGATCGCCTCTCCGCCTTCTTCGACGTGATTCATCAGGATCCCGTGATCTCCCAGGTCAAGCTCATCGCCGAGCCCTGGGACCTCGGCGAAGGCGGCTATCAGGTCGGCAATTTTCCTCCGGGATGGACGGAGTGGAACGGAAAGTACCGGGACGCCATCCGCCGCTACTGGAAAGGCGACGAGCGCCAGATGGCCGACCTCGGCTATCGCCTCACCGGCTCGAGCGATCTCTACGAGCAGGGTGGCCGGCGGCCGTCGGCGAGCATCAACTTCGTCACGGCGCATGACGGCTTCACCCTCGCCGACCTCGTCTCGTACGATGGAAAGCACAACGAGGCCAATGGCGAGGAAAATCGCGACGGTACCGACGACAATGCTTCCTGGAACTGCGGCGCGGAAGGTCCCACCGACGACCCGGCCATCCAGGCGCTTCGCGAGAGGCAGATCCGGAACTTCCTCGCCACCCTGCTCTTGTCACAGGGCATTCCCATGCTGCTGGCCGGAGACGAGGCGGGGCGGACTCAGCACGGCAACAACAATGCCTACTGTCAGGACAATGAGCTTTCGTGGGTGAACTGGCCCTTGCCCCGCACGGCCCTGCGCCAGCTCGAATTCACCCGCCAGCTGATCCGGCTGCGCCGCGACAATCCCGTCTTCCACCGGCGCCTCTTCTTCCAGGGTCGCCGGATTCACGGCTCGGCCGTCAAGGACCTGTCGTGGTTCCGACCCGATGGCAAGGAGATGATGGAAGACGAATGGAGCAACGGCTTCACGCGCTGCCTCGGCCTGCGCCTGGCCGGGGATGCCATCGAGGAGATGGACGAGAAGGGACAGCCCATAGTGGGCGACACTTTTCTTCTGCTTCTCAACGCCCACCACGAATCCATCCCGTTCATCCTGCCCGCCCACCAGGCGCGTGTCCGATGGGAGCTCGTGGTGGACACACGTGATTGGGGTCTTCCCCCCCGCCGCCCCATCTTCCGCGCCGGGGAGAGCTATCCCCTGGAAGGCCGCTCGCTGGCCGTCCTGCGTCTCCGGCGGCCCACGGTCAGGTCATGAGCGGGCAGCCGGCGGTGAGGCGCGGCCACCGGATGCCCTTCGGCGCCGAGACGCGTGACGACGGCACCACGCGCTTCCGGCTCTGGGCCCCCGCGGCAGAGAGCGTGGAGCTGTGGCTCGCCGACCGGCAGCAGGGCTTTGCGATGCCAAGGGACGGGGGGGGATGGGCCGAGTGGGTGACGCGGGAGGCCCCGATGGGGACGCGGTACTCCTTCAGGATCAATGGCGACCTCCTCGTGCCCGACCCGGCGTCGCGCTACCAGCCTCTCGATGTCCACGGACCCAGCGAGGTGGTCGACCCGTACGAGTACGCCTGGTCAGATTCGGAGTGGCACGGCATCCCCGCGGAGCGCCTCGTCTTCTACGAGCTCCACGTGGGGACTTTCACTCCGGAACGAAGCTTCGCCGGCGTGGCCGAGCGGCTCGATCATCTGGTCGCGCTCGGAATCACCGCGGTGGAGCTCATGCCCGTCGCGGATTTTCCCGGCCGCTGGGGCTGGGGTTATGACGGCGTGCTGCCCTTCGCCCCGGAGGCCGGCTACGGACAGCCGGAAGAGCTCAAGGCTCTCGTCGAAGCCTGCCACGCCCGAGGCCTCGCCGTCTTCCTCGACGTGGTTTACAACCACTTCGGGCCGGAGGGTAATTATCTCCATCGATACGCCCCGGCGTTCTTCCGCCGCGACGGCAAGACTCCTTGGGGCGACGCCCTCAACTTCGACGCGCCCGGCAGCGAAGTCGCGCGGGCCTTCGTCGTCCACAATGCGCTCTACTGGCTCGAGGAGTTCCACCTGGATGGCCTGCGCCTGGACGCCGTGCATGCCATGTCGGACAGCTCGACCGATCATGTGCTCACCGAGCTGGCGCGGGCCGTGGCCGACGGTCCCGACCGTGATCGGCTCGTGCATCTCGTTCTCGAGAACAATGCCAACGAGGCGCGGCTGCTCTCTCGGACGGGGCCGGACAAGCGCCCTCTCTATCTCGCGCAGTGGAACGACGATCTCCATCATGCGCTGCACGTCATGCTCACGGGCGAGACGGGCGGCTACTACGAGGACTACCAGCCACCCCTGCCTCATTTGGGCCGAAGTCTCACCGAGGGCTTCGCCTATCAGGGGCAATGGTCGACGTACCGCGGCCGGGCCAGAGGCGAGCCGAGCAGGGCGCTCCCACCCACGAGCTTCGTGGGCTTTCTCCAGAACCACGATCAAATCGGCAACCGGGCCTTCGGCGAGCGCCTCACCACCCTCGCCGCCCCCGAGGCGGTGCGCGCGGCCACCGCTGTCCTCCTGCTCGCCCCGGCGATACCGTTGCTCTTCATGGGACAGGAGTGGGGGGCGCCGGAGCCGTTCCTCTTCTTCTCGGATCTGGGCAAGGATCTGGCAGCACGCGTCTCCGAGGGCCGCCGCCAGGAATTCGGGCGCTTCCCCGAGTTCGCGCAGGCGGAGTCGAGGGCACGCATTCCCGACCCGCAGGCAGAGAGCACGCGCGCGCAGTCTGTACTCCGCTGGGATCGGGTCGGCATGCCCTCGCATGCAGAGTGGCTGGCCTTCCATCGCCACCTCCTCGAGGTGCGCGTCCGGGAAGTCTCGCCCCTCCTTCGCGGTGAGGCCGTCCCCGAGACAGGCCTGATTCTGATCGGAGAAACCGGACTCGAAGTCACCTGGACCTTTCCGGACCGGCGCGTTCTTCGGCTCGTCACCAACCTGGGTCCCCAGACCGTGCCGCACGAGGGCCCGCGGCCCGGGTGGGGCCATCAGATCTACCCGGTTGGCACCTGGCTGGGCGGGTGGAAGGAACTCGGCCCCTGGACCGTCCGCTGGTATCTTTCCTAGGGAACGCCATGAGCGCCGAGCCCTTCGTCTTCCACGGCTGCGTCGATCTCAAGGAGCTGCTTCCTTACGAGGCGCGGGACGTTCGCGAGCTCCTCGATCAGGTGGGGCGCGTGCCCGTCGAATCGCTCTTCTGCCATACCGCGGCGGCCCTCCTGCACCGGTCGGGGCTGCCCACGGGATATCCGAACGATTTTGCCCGCTGGACGGGCCTCGAGATGCGGGACCAGCGGCTGGCCGAGCGGCTGGCCGCCATCGACCCCTTCGAATCGCGCTCGCTGGAGCAGATGCGCGAGGAGCTGGTGGCGACCATCAGCGATCATCTCCAGCATTTCCCGGCCGCCCCGCCGGCAGCGCGAGTAGAGCCCTTCCGCTTCTTCCAGGCCCATCTGGTCCCGGTACCCACCGGTTACCAAGCCCGCACCCTGAAGGAGTTCAGGGACGCCCTGACCGAGGTCGACCTGAGCGCGCTTTTTTTTCATCTCATCGAGGCGCGCTATCGACTCAGCCGTGGACGGGGCGATTTCGCCGAGTGGGTCGCCGCCGCCCTCGACCGCCCCGACGTGGCCGAGCGCCTCGCCGCCATTGATCCCTATAGCGGCAGTCTCGAGCGTATTCGCGACCGCCATCTGACTGTCCTCACGGCTGCTTTGGACGAGCTACCACGATGACGTCCCTCGTGTCGTCGGCGAGGCTGGACGACTACCGGAAGGTCGCACCGCGCGGTGCCGTCGACCTCCTCCTCCGCCTGAGCGAGCGTCTCAAGGGCCGCCGCCTCGTCAACGTGAGCGGCTCGCGCTATCAGGGCCTGACCACAGAAGTGCTGAACCGTCTCGTCCCTATACTCAACGATCTCGGCATTGACGCGAGCTGGGAGGTGACGATCGGCACCAGCGATTTCGAAGGGATCACCCGCACGGTCGGCCGGGCCCTCACGGGCACCGAGCAGGTCGTCACCGACGTCATGCTCGACCGGCTTCGCGACGTCTGCGCGGAGAACGCCCGACGGCTCCGCCTCGATGCCGATCTCGTCATGGTCCACGATGCGGCCCCTCTCCTCCTTGTGGAGAGTCGCGCGGGCGAGTCGCGGTGGCTCTGGCGCTGCCATCATGATCTCTCTTCCCCCCAGCCGCAGCTCTGGAACGTCCTCCGCCCCGTCGCCCAGCGCTACGACGCCGTCATCTTCTCCGACGCGCGCTTCGCCGCCTCTTTGTCCATTCCGCGATTCGTGGTCTACCCGTCCGTCGATCCGCTCTCGGAGCGCAATCGCGACATGGGGCGCGCGGAACAGGCCCAGCATCTCGACCGCCTGGGTGTGCCTCGGGACAAGCCTTTTCTATTGCAGATCGGCCCTTTCCGCCGCTCGCACGATCCACTCGGCGTAATGAACGCATACCGCCTCGTAAAGAAGCATCACGACGTCCGGCTCGTCCTGGCCGGCCTCGCGCCGGGCACAGGCGGCGACGTGCTGGCGGAAATACAGGAGGCGGCCGGCCACGACCCCGACGTGCGCGTGGTCGTGCTGCCTCCCGATCCCCAGACGGAGATGAATGCGCTCGAGCGGGGCGCGGCCATCGTGATCCACAAGCCGCTCGCCACCGGCTTTGCCATCGACGTGGCCGCCGCCATGTGGAAGGGTAAGCCCGTGGTAGGCAGCCTCGCGGGCGGGATCCCGAATCAGGTGGTATTCGGAGTGACCGGCTATACCGTGGAAACGGTCGAGGGCGCCGCCTTCCGCATCCGGCATCTCCTCGGGAATCCCGAGTTGATCGGCCGCATGGGCGCCGCGGGGCGCGAGCACATCCGTCGGAATTTCCTCATCACGCGGCACCTGGGCGACTATCTGGCACTCCTCGCCCTCCTCACCAAGTAAGGACAGTGTGGAACGAGGACAGTCCTCTCCCGAGATGACCACGGCGCCTTCGCCGGCCGGGGGAGCCGATATCGCCATTGGCGTCTTGACCGCGGGCGCTGGTTCGAGCCTGCCCACGGTCACGAGGGTCGTCCAGGAGGGCCTGCTGACCCACCTGGACGGCCTCACCGCGGCCATCATCCACCTGGATCCGACGATGCCGGACGAACAGGCGGGCCAGGTCGAGCCGATCGCCGATGGCATTCGCCTCGTCCATGCACGACCGACGGGTACCTTGTCCACGGCCACCGGCTTGGATGGATGGAGCGAATCGGTCCGGACAGTCCTCGGCATGTCCCGGACCCTCCACACCCGAGCCGTCGTGATGCTCAATGCCGGCATCGCCAGCATGACGCCCGACTGGATCCGCGGCCTCGGCCAGCCCGTCCTGAAGGACGGCTGCGCCTTCGTGCTGCCCATCTACGAGCGGGGACGCTACGAGGGCACCCTGACCCAGCTCTTCGTGGCCCCCCTGGTGCGCGCGCTCTTCGGTCATCAGTTCTGGTATCCCATGGCCGACGAGTTCGGCTGCTCGGGGAAGACCGCGGAGTTTCTCCTCGGCCAGGACATCTGGACCACGGATCTCGCGCGGCAGGGCCTGGAATTCTGGCTGCCCATTGGCGTGGCCGGTGGCGCTCTGCCCGTGGCCCAGTCGGTCCTCGGCCCGCGAATCCTGGCGCCCACTGGACCGCAGCCTCCCCTGGGCTCTACCGTGGGTCGCGTGGCGGGGGCGCTCTTCTCCATCGCGGAGCGCCACGAGGCGGGGTGGCTCGACGTACACGGCTCGGAGCCCGTGGCGCTCTTCGGAATCCCGCCCGGCCCGGCAAAGCGGGTGGCGGCTATGGACCCCGCACGCATGATCGAGGGCTTCCGTCAGGGCGTCCGCGATCTCCTCCCGATCTGGGAGCGAATACTTTCCCCGGAAAGCCTCGGTGATGTCCTCGTTCTCAGCGAGCATCCGACGGGAGAGTTCCGTCTCGCCGACTCGCTCTGGGCGCGCATCGTCTACGATTTCCTGCTCGCGTATCGTGCCCGGGTCATGTATCGGAGCCACATTGCCCAGTCCTTGGCCCCCCTCTACCTGGGTTGCGCGGCCTCCCTCGTGCTCGAGACAGGCGACCGTCCGGACCCCGCCGTCGCCCACGCGGCAGAGCGGCTTGCGCGCACCTTCGAGGCCGAGAAATCCTACCTGGTAGACCGCTGGCGGTGAACGACCCTCTCTGGTACCAGGACGCCGTCTTCTACGAGCTGCACGTGCGCGCCTTCCAGGACGGGAATGGCGACGGCATCGGTGATTTCCCCGGGCTGACGAGCCGCCTCGACTACCTCAAAGACCTGGGGGTGGACTGCCTCTGGCTGCTCCCCTTCTTCCCCTCTCCCCTCCGCGATGACGGCTACGACGTGTCGGACTACCGGTCCATCCACGCGGACTACGGCACCATGGAGGACTTCGATCGCTTCCTCGAGACCGCGCATGCCCATGGCATCCGGGTGATCGCCGATTTCGTCATGAACCACACGTCCGACCAGCATCCATGGTTCCAGGCGGCACGCCGATCCCCGGACTCGCCGTACCGCCACTACTACGTGTGGAGCGACACCGACGAGCGCTATCGGGATGCGCGGATCATCTTCACGGATACGGAGGCCTCGAACTGGACGTGGGATCCTATCGCCAAGGCGCACTACTGGCACCGCTTTTTCCATCATCAGCCCGACCTCAACCTCGACAATCCGACCGTGCGCGAGGAGGTGCTCGACGCCATGCAGTTCTGGCTCGACCGAGGGCTGGATGGCTTCCGCTGCGATTCCGTGCCGTATCTCTTCGAGCGCGAGGGCACCAACTGCGAGAACCTGCCCGAGACTCACGAGTTCTTCCGCGAGATCCGGCGCCAGATCGACAACCGGTACGAGGGCCGCATCCTCCTCGCCGAGGCGAACCAGTGGCCGACGGAAGTGCGGCCATATTTCGGCGACGGCGACGAGTTCCACATGGCCTTCCACTTCCCGCTCATGCCGCGTATCTTCCTGGCCGTCCGCCACGCCGACCGCCGCCCATCACCGACATCTTCCGGCACACTCCGGATCTGCCGTCCACCTGCCAGTGGTGCCTGTTCCTGAGAAACCACGACGAATTGACGCTGGAAACGGTGAGCGAGGAGGAGCGCCGCCGCCTCTACCATGCCTACGTCCCCGACCCGCGCATGCGGCTCAACGTGGGCATTCGCCGGCGCCTTTCGCCGTTGCTGGACAACGACCGCCGGAAGACCGAGCTCCTCACGAGCCTGCTCTTCACCCTGCCGGGCAGCCCCATCCTCTACTACGGCGACGAGATCGGCATGGGCGACAATATCTACCTGGGCGACCGCAACGGCGTGCGAACCCCCATGCAGTGGACGGGCGATCGCAATGCCGGCTTCTCGAGGGCGGACGCGGCGAGGCTCTACCTCCCCATGATCGTGGATCCCGTCTACGGCTACCAGTCCATCAACGTCGAGGCGCAGCTTCGCACGTCTTCCTCCCTGGTAAACTGGATGAAGCGTCTCATTGCCGCGCGAAAGAAGACTCGCGTCTTCGGCCGCGGCGCCCTGCGCTTTCTCCGCCCCGCCAACGAGAGCATCCTCGCCCATGTGCGGGAACACGAAGGCGAGACCATACTCGCCGTGCACAACCTCTCCGGCGCCGCCCAGCCCGCCGAGCTGGATCTCAGCGAATGGGCCCGTCATACACCGGTGGAGCTGCTGGGCGAGACCCGCTTTCCCGTCGTGCGCGAGCGCCTGTACTTCGTCAGCCTCGCCCCCTTCGGCTACTACTGGTTCCGACTGGAGCCGCCGGCCCAGAGTATGTCCACCTACGGCATCGAGGGCAGCCCGCTGTAGCGTTGCGTCGGCGCGCTGGCACCGGCAAGCGGGGGCCGACCATTACCGTTTGACCGGGTCGTCCGGCTCCATCGCGGGCGGTCATCCGGGAGTCCTCTAGCAAATCCCAAGAGTTTCCCCGCTTTTCAATCCTTTCGAGCTCGCGACAGCCTTGGCACAGCGAATGCGATAGGGATAACTGCGGGCGTCATCCAAAACAGAACAAGAGCCAAAGGAGGCATCACATGATGGGGCTGAGCCGAAAGACCATTCGTAAAGCGGCGGCGGCGTTTGCAGGAGCCGCCCTGCTCGGCAGCGGCGGTGTATCGTACACGAAGGAAACCACCGAACGGACCGTCCCGGTGCCGGTGGCCGCAGCCACTCCCGTGCCCGCCGACCGGGTGGTGACCTATTCCGAGGGTCGCTACCAGCTCTATGGTGACGGAACCCGGGTTCCCTATTACTGGGTGTGGGTTCCTTCTGGCGCCAGCACGGCCCCGGCACCTCCGCCTCCTCCTCCTCTCCCGACGCGCTAACTCGCAACTCGTGAACTCATAGGGAGGCTCCCATGCCCGAATCCGTCCAAGACTTGCTCGGTGTTCTCGTGGGCCTGGTCGCTCTCTGGTTTCTCTTCGGGGCGCTGATCAACCAAGAACAGCTCTGGCAGGACCGTGAAACTGTCCAGCGGCGGCGTCCTCGCCTCGCCGGCCCTCGCGGAGACCGATCCTCGAGCCGCTGAGAGAAGCCGGCCGGCCGGGAAAGCCCGGCCGGCCGGCTTCCACATCTCCTGGGATGCCCGACTGGCTTCGCTGATGTGGTGCGCGGCTCTCGGGCCGAGAAGATTCGAGCGGCGCGGATAGGTCATGGCGATCGTGCAGATCCTCCTTGCCATCTTCTCCCGCACGGCCGGCCGGGTGCTGAACACGGCCTTCGCCTGGGCCACTATCGCTCTCTTCGGGCGCGTACCGCCACGGCAACAGATCTACCTCTCGGTCATGGCCTTCGGCTCCATGGCGTGGCTCATCTCAGTGATCGGAATCGCGTTTCCCTCCTTCGCGGCCTTTCTGCTCGCCTTCATAACGATCCCGTCATGGGTGCGGCCGGGCTGGATACGGCTCGCCATGCTCGCCGTCGCTCTCGTGTCTCCCCTCCTCGTAGGGGGCATGTCCCTGCTCGCTCTCGACCCGGCGGAACGCCCTCGAGATACGGCGCCGCGGGTCAGAGCGATTCTGAGAGGCTATCCCGTCACGATAGGTCTCTCGCTGACCCTCGCGCTCCTCCTGGTCTTCGTCCCGATACTCAAAGCCCGTGCCGCGCTCAAGCGCTGGACCACTAACCATGTGCCCGTCCTCGTGAAACCCGAGGACTATCCCGCGACCCTCCGCGATCTGGAGACCGCCCTCAGAGCCGAAGGGTGGCGCACGGCTCGCGTACCGGCCAGCTGGATGCTTCGCGTGCCCATGCTTGTCTTCGGCGCCCTTGCCGGGCGCTCGATTCCGCTCGTCGCGAAGGAGCTCTCCACGCTTCGAAGCGCTCAGCTCGAGATAACCCTTCACCCGTCGGATCTCATCCTCTCCGGGCCGTATGGGGACGTCATGAGGGCGCGCGCGCGGATGGCCGAGCGACTCGCCTTCTCGAAGCTCTACATGACCTGGACGGCCGACGCGCAGCGGCTGGAGGAGAACCTGCGGAAGGTCTGGCTCGGTATCGAGACGGTCAACGGGCATCCTCGAACGGACGACCTGCAGACCCTGGATCGCGAGCTCAAAACGGCGGAGCTTCCCTACGAGGAATGGGAAGTCCTCTTCAGGAAGGAGCTGCTTCTCGAGCGGCGCCTGGCCGGCCTGGACACCCCGGCGACACACGAGCTTCCCTCCACCCCTGATTGAGGCTCGTTGTCCCGAAGCGGATGGAATTGTTACTGGCCGCCGTGCTGGACGTAGTCTCTCACGAACTCCGTGGCGTTCTCTTCGAGGACGTCATCGATGGCATCCAGGAGGGCGTCGAGTTCGTCACCGATCTTCTTCCCCTTCTTCTCCATCGCATGCCCATCGTGCACTTCGGACGCGCTCTCTGACGGCGCCGACGGCTGGGTCTTTCGCCTTTGCTCGCTCATGTCGAGTCCTCCTTTTTCTGTGACTTGTCCCACGCCCTAGCTTGGAATGACGCAAGTCATGTGCCACGAAGACTCGAGCATGGGCGACCGAGTCAGAGTTACCGAGCTTAGTTTCTTGACGGTCTCCACGACCTTGCCCCTATAATTTGGCGCCTTTGGCAGGCCTGTCCGTCGGATCGTTCTCGGGATCCCTTGATGGAGAGCCCATACCCATGGCGGGTGGCGAGAAGATCGTAACGATCGGCGACGAGTCGGCAGGCAACAGCGCTATGCCCGGCCTGCGCCCCGCGGATCTCCTCGCCCTCTTCCTCGTCGCCGCCCTCTACATCCTCGCCGCCAAGCTGGGACTGAAGCTTGCCTTCGTGCATGCCAGCGCCACCGCGGTTTGGCCGCCCGCGGGCATCGCGCTGGCCGCACTGCTTCTCAGAGGCTATCGCATGTGGCCCGCAGTGTTCATCGGCGCCTTCGTGGCGAATATCACCACGGCCGGCTCCATCGGGACGTCGCTCGGCATAGGGGCGGGCAATACCCTCGAGGCGGTGGCCGGTACGTACCTGGTCACGCGATTCGCCTCGGGGCGCCACGCCTTCGCTCGCGGCCAGGACGTGATCAAGTTCTTCGTCTTGGCCGCGCTGGTGAGCACCACGGTCAGCGCCACGATCGGCGTCGGCTCCCTCGTCGTCGGCGGCTTCGCGCCCTCGAGCAATGCCCTCCCGATCTGGCTGACGTGGTGGCTCGGCGACGCGGCAGGTGACGCGCTCTTCGCTCCCCTCCTGATCCTCTGGGCGGAGAGCCCCCGCCCCCGCTGGGGAGCCGCCCGGCTGATCGAAGCCGGTCTCTTGCTCTTCTCGCTGCTGGGGGTAGGCCAGCTCGTATTCGGGTCCGTTCTGCTGACTGGACCGCGAGACTACCCGATCGATTTCATCGCCGTTCCTCCCCTCGTCTGGGCGGCCTTCAGGTTCGGCCAGCGCGACACGGCGACCGCGTCCTTCGTGCTCGCCTCCATGGCCCTGTGGGGCACGCTCCACGGACAGGGACCGTTCCATCGCGACGACCCCAATGAATCCCTGCTCCTCGTGCAGGCGTTCGTGGGGCTCAATGCCGCATTGGCCCTGGCCTTCGCGGCGGTGGTCGCGGAGAAGAAGCGCGTGGACGAAGTGCGTCTCGCCCTCGTCCCCGAGGCGCTGGCCGCGCGCCGGTTCGCCGAGACCTCGGAGAAGCGGGCGCGCTTCCTCGCCGAGGCCAGCGCCATGCTCGGATCGTCCATCGACTACGACGCCACCCTGGTACGCCTCACGCGGCTCGCCATCCCGCTCCTCGCGGATCTCTGTGCCGTGGACCTGCTCCAGGAGGATGGGACGATCCGGCGGGTCGCTCACGCGCATGTCGACCCCGGCAAGGAGGACCTCGTGCGTGATAATCGAAGCCGCCATGGCTTCAACCCGTCCGCGTCGAGCGGGGTCCCGGCGGTGATTCGAACCCGACGCTCCGCCCTCGTATCCGATGCCACCGCAGATGATCTGGCCCAGGCCGCGAATAACCCCGAGCATCTCGGCATGCTTCGCCGGCTCGACCTGAGATCCTGGATGATCGTGCCCTTGATCGCGCACGAGAGGGTCCTCGGAGCCGTCTCCTTCGCCATCACGGAATCCGCCCGCCGCTACACGCGCATGGATCTTGCCCTGGCCGAGACGGTGGGGAATCGGGCGGCGAGCGCCATCGAGAACGCGCGGCTCTATAGAGAGGCGCAGGCCGCCCGGGCCGAGGCGGAGACGGCCAATCGTCTGAAGGACGAATTCCTCGCCATGCTGGGCCACGAGCTGCGCAATCCGCTCGGGGCCATCAGCAACGCCGTGCACATCCTGGATCGAGTCGAGGATGCCCGCGGCCAATCGGCGACGCATGCCCGGGAGATCATCACGCGCCAGGTCCAGCATCTCGGCGGATTGATCGACGATCTCCTCGATGTGGGACGCGTGGTGACGGGCAAGATTCGCCTGGACCGCGGACCTTTGGATCTCTTCCAGGCCGTGGAGCGCGCCCTCCACACCCTGGGGGCGGTGGGCAAGAGCAGCGACCATGCCATCAGGGTGCAGGGGGAGTCCGTATGGATCGACGGGGACGTCACGAGAATCGAGCAGGTCGTCCTCAATCTGGTGGAGAACGCGCTACGGTATACGCCGGCCGGCGGCTCCATTCAGCTGGATACGCACCGGCAGGGCGCGCGGGCCGTGTTGCGGGTTCAGGACAGCGGCATGGGGATTCACCGTGATCTGCTCCCCCGCGTTTTCGATCTTTTCGTTCAGGGCGATCGCGGAGCGGATCGAGCGCACGGAGGTCTCGGCATCGGCTTGACCCTCGTCAAGCGGCTGGTGGAGCTCCATGACGGCACGGCGGAGGCGGCCAGCGCAGGGCCAGGAGCCGGGAGTGTCTTCACTATCACCTTCCCTGCCCTCTCTTTGCCCTCTCTGCCCTCGGCTACCAGTCCGGCCGCTCCCTCCGTGCCCACGCGGCGGATAGTCATCATCGAGGACAATGCCGATTCACGCGAGACGCTTCGCGTGCTCTTCCAGATCTACGGTCACGAAGTACACGAGGCGGAAGACGGCCCCACCGGCGTCGACCTCGTGCTCCGG
>Ga0137360_10000040_pt1 | contig 71159 bp, 74 predicted proteins | sample Mad1_60_16metaG_FD_104924 | JGI IMG/M metagenome (GOLD analysis project Ga0137360, IMG submission 104924) | Vadose zone soil microbial communities from Angelo Coast Range Reserve, California, USA - Mad1_60_16 metaG | ecosystem: Environmental > Terrestrial > Soil > Vadose zone | place: USA... | reverse complement strand
CGACCAGGCCCATGAGTCTGAGATTTGTGCCATCGACGTTTGACCGGGAAGCAAAACGTAGTCCGGCGCGTATTTCGGCCATTCTGTTCAACCCTAATGTCATGGCACGCTGTTCGCGGCGATGCCGTGGCGACCTTTACCCGGCTCAAATCGGGATCCTGGCGCGTCCAAGTTCGACGGAAGGGGAAATATGTCAACAACACCTTTCTCCGACGCAAGGACGCGGAGGAATGGGCGCTCGAAACCGAGCGGCGCGTTGACCGAGGCGAACCATCGATCGCGTGTCGGGAGTCGAAAACATTCGGAGACCTCGTTCGGCTTCATCGCGCTGACCTTCAGGAGGTAGGCAAGCCCATTGGACGGTCAAAGAATGCAAGCCTTGCCTTCCTTGAGCGAAGACTTGGACGACTAAGACTTCCAGATCTTGATCGCGAATGTCTCATTCAATTCGGAAAGGAGCGCGCCCACGAGGGTGCGGGTCCTGTTACCCTGGGAATCGATCTTGGATACATCAAGACGATTTTGACCCATGCCGCGGCCGTTCACGGCATCGTTGTTTCGATCGAGAGCGTCGGCCTCGCTCGCATTGCGCTTATGCGACTCGGCCTCATTGGAAAGGGTGACGAGCGAGACAGACGTCCAACGCAAGTTGAGCTTGACCGGCTCATTGCAGCCTTTGATTCGAATCCGCGACAGCAAATTCCGGTCGGTCGCACTATTCGCTTCGCGGTTGCCACAGCCATGCGCCAGGACGAAATTTGTCGAATCGAATGGAGAGACTTCGATCGAGAAAACAAGATGCTCCTCATAAGGGATCGCAAGGATCCGCGAAGAAAAAATGGAAACGATCAGCGTGTCCCACTATTAGATGTTAATGGATATGATGCCTGCGCGATTATTGAGGAGCAACGTAAGCTTTCTGAAAATAATTGTGGACGCATATTTCCATACAATGGAAGGTCTGTCGGCACAGCTTTTCGTCGACAATGCCGAGAACTCAAGATCGAGGACCTTCACTTTCACGACCTGCGCCACGAAGGCACAAGCCGGCTTTTCGAAGCAGGCTTTTCTATTGAGCAGGTCGCTCTCGTTACTGGGCATAAGGATTGGAAAATGTTGCGCCGTTATACACACCTCAAGCCGGAGCATCTGCACGTCGCTTCCGTGAGAAAAGCGATCGAGAGTCAGGTCACCCTTCCGGCGGCATAACCTACACTACGCAAACGACCCCGATTTGGACTTGCTTCACCGCAAAAACTTCCGAGGGATGACCTATGCACATGATCGCGCGGCAGAGGGTTTCTACAAAGCCATCAGGCAAGCGAACGTCTAGTCGCGCGATGTTTCCGGGTCTGGGACTGCCGAACCGGGCACCTAGCTTGAATGTGCAACGCTGCCATAGCTTATGCCGCCGCCCGGAGCACCGCAACCGAAGCTTGAAGTCGGTGAGGTACTGCATGGTTCGGAGGGCAGGAATCATTTCGCCATGCGATTTTTAATCCATGTGTCGGGGGTTCAAATCCCTCCTCCGCTACCATCATTACAGCGTCAGGCGGTTCGCCGGGACGCCGACTTGGCAGGTTGAGAAGTTCTGCCAAGGCGCCGCAGACCTGCAGCTCAACTTGCCCTCGCCCTTCTTGCGGCAATACGTCGATGCTCGTGACAAGCGAACGGATGATATCCATCGCTTCACGACGTTCCTTGTCGTCCGAGGTCAACGCGCTCTGGAGGTTCGCGACCGCGCGGCGATAGGCGTCCACTGCGGCCGGATGCAGTTCTACGACCGTATCGAGCTGCTCGAAGCTGAGCAATTCGTTTTCGAGCGCTTCCTTCTCACGGTCTATTTCCAGCAGCGTGGTTTTCATTTCCCGGGTGGCAATGCCGTCGGCGATCGCGCTGATGATGGATTTGATCTGCCGCATGATGACGGCAAGGCGCTTTTCAGCTTCGCGGCGCTTTTTCGTGGTCGCGGCGCGGAGCCGCTTCTGCTCAGCATGATATTCCAGAAGAAATTCCGCAATGGCATCCGGGGCTAGCAACCGCCTCTCAATTCCTTGCAACACCCGCCGCTCCAATTCCTCGAGACGGATTGTGCGATTGTTATTGCAGGTGCCTTTCTCCCGGTGAGCGGAGCAAGCAAGCTGATCGCGATTCTTGACGGTGTATGAACTCCCGCAGACGCCGCAGCGCACAAGTCCCGAGAACATGTGCTTTGGACGGCGACGCTCGTGAGTGCGTTTGCCGCCGTATAGTTTCTTGCGAGCTTGGGCAGCGTCCCAGAGATCGTCAGAAACAATCCTGAGATGCGGCACCTCGACCACCTGCCATTTCTCCGCCGGATTTGGCCGTGACACGCGCTTGCCTGTCTCCGGATCCTTGAACATTGAAAGGCGATTGAAGACGAGTAAGCCGACGTAGGCCTCGTTGTAGAGGAAGCCACTGCGGCGTTTGAGATTGCCGTTGATGGTCGAAGCAGCCCACTCGCCGCCGAACGGAGATGGGATTTTGTCGTGATTCAGTCCGGCCGCGATCGTGCGCGCCGACCGCCCCGAGACAAATTCCCGGAAGATGCGCCGCACCACCTCGGCCTGCTCCTCGTCGATCTCACGCAGGCCGCGCATCGGCTCCCCGCGGTCGTCCAGTTTCTTAACGACCCGGTAGCCGTAGGAGAGGCCGCCAGCCGCCAAGCCGACGGCAACGCGGCCGCTCTGACCTCGCCTGATCTTGGCAGCCAGATCGCGCAGGAACAGGGCATTCATCGTGCCCTTGAAGCCAATGTGAAGTTCGTCGACTTCGCCCTCGGACAACGTGATGATCTTTACGCCCGCAAAACGTAGACGCTTATAGAGCCCGGCGACGTCCTCCTGATCTCTCGACAACCGGTCCAGGGCTTCAGTCAGAATGGCATCGAAATGGCCATCCTGAGCGTCTCTCAACATACGACTAGCATCTGGTCGGCTTTTCAGATGCGCGCCCGAGATGGCGTAGTCGGTGTAGGTACCGACGACGTTGCCGCCGATCGCACAGGCGCGCTCCCGGCACAACCGAATTTGGTCTTCGATGGAGCGCTCGTCCTGGTGGTCGGAAGAATATCGGGCATAGATCGCGATCCTCATCGACCCAGCCTCCTCAAGTGTCGGTGTTTGGCTTAGCCTCGTTGTTGTCATTATCGGCTCGGATCGCGGCGAAGTGTTGGCGTGCAATTTGGCGACCAAACATTCGTGCCAGCTTGAACACAGCTTTCTGTAATTCGTCGACGTCCGAAGCAGCACCGCCGGCATTGTCGTTTGCTGCAATGCCGTGCGGTTCGTTCTCCGGGCAATCTGGGCCGCCCATCATTGCTGGCTCCCGATCGAAAAGAAATTGATCGAGAGTCAGAATTGGGTTCGACAGGGTGTGTCGTCAATGCAATTTGTTCAATCACATCATCGCATTAGAGCAAACAGTAGCGAGCCAAGGGCGTCTGCGTCCAACATCATCGCAGTTCCGGAAAGATGAAGAAGACAAAGATATTTTTCCGATGACGCTCCTCACCTTCTCATCCGGCATGATTGTCATGAGGCGCAATCACGGAATGTCCCGTCGGTTTTGGAGACCACTCACAATCCCAACCCGAGCTTCCTTCCCAAATGCCACTCGATCCCTCCGTCACCGCGCATGAGGCCGCTAATGCGTCTACCGATGTGCTGGTCGAGCACCGGCTGCCACGGCACCAGGCTGAACCCGAGCCCGTCTTCGATCATGGCGTAGCGCCCGCTGACGAGATTGGTCGAGCCGGCAAGCGTACCGCTGACGTGCCACGCCACCTTGGTGGGGTGGAAGGTCATGCCGCGCGCCTTCGCCATCTCCCGCCCGACCCGCTCGACCTCCTGACGCTCCAGAGTGGCGACGAGGTTCTGCTGCAGGAGGAAGGATCCGTCCGCCAGGCGCTTGGCGTGGCCGGTCTCGATCAGCCGTTCGGCGCGCCGGTCGAGTGCCGTCGCTACGTCCCGACCGAAACCGGTCTTGATGAGTGGCGTGCACGTGCTGGCGACCAGTTCCCGGTCGAGCCAGGTGGCGCCATCGCTGCCAATCTGCCGTTCGAGGTCGAGGGTCGAAAGGGTGCGGACCTGCAGACCGTCGCCACCCCGGCTGAGGTCATGGGCCCTGCCCCGATCGACGATGTCCTTGGGGATCCGCCAGTGGTTCTCGTCGATCCGCACCACATGGCCGGCACGGCGCAGCGCCTCCAGGCGGCGCACGTGAAAGCGCACGAAGGCCTCGGGGTCCTTGCCCTGGCGCTCGAAGCTGTCGCGAATGAGTTCGACATGGCGGCTCGGTTTGTAGATGCCGGCGCCGTCCTCCGCCACGATGGCGATGTTGCGATCCGACCGCCTCGGACTGGAGACGGTGGGGGCGGCCTCCACGATCATGCCGCGCCGCACCTCGTCGAGGCGGGCCGGGTCGGCAAATTCCATGTGGTGGACCCGGGCGTCGACGCCGTCGACAACCAGATAGACCCGTTCCCCCATCTCGTCGCCGGCCAGTCCCTTGCCGATCACCCGGCCGACCACCTTCTCGCCGCCGCCGCTACCGTGGAAGGCATACTGGTCGACACCGCGCGCCTCGCCGAGGCCGTGGTCCGCGAGTGCCCGGTGCACGGTGTTGATGATGTCAGTGCGCGCACCCAGCGCCTTCAGGATTTCCTCGGTACGGTCGGAGATATACCAGCACCCCGGCTCGGTCTCGCGGGCAAGGCCGAAGCGTTCCAGGCGCTTTACCCGGTCGATCAGGAGGGGGCGGTTCTGCCTGGCAAGGTAGCTCTGTCCGTCTCCTGGCCGGAGGTCGACAATGCCCTCGTCTGTCCGTTCTGCGATGAGCATCCGGTCGAGCCGGGTCAGCCGGTCGGCGTCCACTTCGCTGGCGAGCTTGCGGGCGACTTCGATCTCGCTCTGATGTCCCAGCTCCAGGGTGACCAATTCGCTCGCCCGATGGCGGATCCCATGGGCGATGTAGTCACCCGCGATGTTGAGAATCTTGCCGTCGTCGGTGACGCCCCGCACGATGATGTGGGTGTGCGGATGGCCGGTGTTGTGGTGATCGACCGCGATCCAGTCGAGCCGGGTTTCCAGGTCCTGTTCCATCTGTCGCATGAGGTCGCGGGTGAGGCCGCGTAAGTCGCTCATGTCGGTGGCGTCCTCCGGGGCGACAATGAAGCGGAACTGGTGCCGGTCCTCCCGGCCGCGCGCCAGCAAGGCGCGCCCGTCCGCCTCGTTCTCTAAGGCCGAGTAGGCGTGGCCCTTCTCGCCATCGCGCGTCACCCCGTCCCGTTCCAGATAACGCAGGTGGGCGTCCGCCGCCCTGCTGGCCTTGCCCGGCATCTTCGGGCCGCGCGCCCTGCGCTGGGGATTGAGTTTGACGACCCGCGCCTTGACGACGACCCGGCGCGCCCGAAACCGCCCGGTGGAATCCCGCTGCCACCCGGCACCTTCCTTGGGGAACGAGAGCTTGGCGCCCCGGCCGCGGGCGTTGAACCGCCCGCTTCTCTTCCGGGCCGAATTGCCAATTCGATTGGGGTTGCCACCCGCCTTGCGGACCGCAGCCTCGACCTGCTTCACGAACGGTCGGAAGCCGCCATCGGCGCGCGTTCCGCGGTTGCGCGAACGCCCAAGGCGGACGTGGAAATCATCGGAATCGCCTGCCATCTGCGACCATTTGGAAGACGATTCACGCGCTGCAAGCCGCATTGAGCGCGCATCGCGGTGCCGCGCACCGATACTTGCGGTGGCGTGGAAACGGCGAGGCCGTTGGCGCTGCGCATCGCGACCGCCGTCGCTCTCTATGTTGAAATCAGAGGACAATCGGCCTGGGGCGCCATCAGGCCACCTCGCAAAGTGTTGGTTTGGTGCCGTGCTAACGTGCAAAACTCAATGTGCAGACAAACACTTGGCGAGCCCGGCGAGCCGCGAACGTCAGTTCGCTTTATCTTGCCCTCCTAATTGGGCGACTTGGTCTCCGTTTGCTGGCCACGAACTCCTCCATCGTTTCAACATACACAAACCTGCGAGAACGCGCGCATGCCTGCGCCACAGTTGGATCGGCCATCGTAATCCGTAGCGGACACGCAGCTCTGATGCGCCATGCACTCCTCCGTGCTCGCCGGCGCCGTTGCCGTGCCGGGGCACATGTCCGCATCGGGATCGCGGGGCCTCATCCACAGACATTCGGGCGTGGTCACGGTCGCCCGCCCCACAGACAAGATATCGTGCTTCCCGCCGCCCTTGGCCTGGATCAGAACCGTCTCCGCTCACGCGGATCCCTTGGCTGCCGAGCCTCCTTTGCGCTGCATGGCATGCGCCGTCATTTGTACGTTGCGCCGCCACGCCGATAAGCTTTGGCGTAGCGGTCGTGCTGCCACTGGCCTGCGCCTTCGGCTCCTTGAACCGGAACTCGCTGCCGTCGCGCCACATCGCGTGCATGATCACCGTGAGCTCGCATGCCACCGCCACGCAGGCGCGCTTGTGACCGCGCCTCTTGGCAATCTTCAGCCCCCACGCATTGAGGCTGCAGAAGCCGCGGTAGCGCGCCAGCATGCTGTTGGCGGCCTCGTAGAGCGGATGCCGCACATCGCCGTCACCGGCCCTGGAGATGTGCGCCTGAATATCGATCGACGTGCCGGACTCCGCGACCTCAGCCCGAGATATGCACGGACCGTCTTCGAGTGGCGGAACCGATGCGGATCGTCGATCAACGTCTTGTAGGCCAGCGCGCTGATCGGACCGACGCCCGGAATGCACATGAAACGTCGGCACAGCTCGTCTTGGCGCACGATCGCGATCACCACCTTGTGCAGCCGCACGTACTCCTGCCACAACGCCGTACGTGCGCGCAGCATGAAGTCGGTGAGGGAGGCGATGGGCGCGGATCATCTGCCACCAGCTCGCACACCCGCGTCTCGAATTCGTCGTGGCCAACCCTGCCGAGTCTGAGCGCAAACGTCTTGATCGAGTGCCGGATCGCGTTCTCGATATCGAGAAACTTGTGCTTGAGATTGCGCCGTTGCGTCAGCAGAAGCCTCAGCCGGTAGCTCTTGTCGCTCTTGACATGAACCTCCCAGAGCCAGCCCGTGCGCATGATGTGGGCAATGCCGCGGGCATCCGCCTTGTCGGTCTTGTTGCGCATCGCCGACAGCGCGGCCTGTGCATGCCAGGCTTCACGGTGGCAACCAGTATTAGTACTACAGTAGTATTAGCGAGCCGCGCGGTCAGCGTTATCTTGCCGCCAGGCGCGAAACACCGTGCATCATGATCTCCTAATCGTGCATTCCGCCTTACGAAGGATCGGCTTCGCTCGCTCGATTTCTTCGGGCGCGCAGTACTCCGGAAATAGATTTGAGAACAGTCATTTTACTATCGGAGTCGGCGCTATCGTAAGCGATCATGCGGTACATTGATGGGCTCCACGCCGCGGCGCTATGAGCTTGGTTTGTGCCGAAGCGATAGCGCCCCCAGCGATACAGCGTCGAGTGCCGAATAGTTTGAAATTCGACGACGTTTTGAGGGGGCACTTACCTTCCATAACAGGCATTCTCCCCGGTAATTACTCGGCCGCTTCAAGCAGCCGGACCACCGGCCGGGCGCCAAGGGCGCGGGCATAGCGTTCGATCGTTGACCATTTCGGCGCGCCGTGACCGCTTTCGATCCGAGCGACCTCGGCTTGCGAGGTCTTCATGCGGGCAGCAAGCTCGGCTTGCGTGAGCCCGGCTTTGCGCCGCGCCTCGGCGAGCGTCATGGCTAGGTCCATTTCGGGGCCTATACGCTCATATTCGGCCCGGAACTTCGGGTCTTTCATCCACTTCCGCCGCAGCGTTTCGAACGGTATGGTCATGGTGTAATACTCCGGGCGCGCTCCAGCGCGAGCTTGATGATGTGGCCGGGCGTCTTGCGGGTCTTCTTGACGAAGGCAAGCACGATGACGACCCGCCGGCCGGTTGCGGCCACGTACAGCGCCCGCCCTTCCGTCTGCTTGCCGGAGGGACGCATTTCCCATAGCTTGCCCTCGATGTGCCGGACGTGCGGCTCACCGACCCGATCGAGCCCGAGACTCGTAATCCGATCGATGATCCGGGTCAGCGCCGCCCGCAGTTCCCGAGGCCATGCGTCGATTTCAGCGGCAACCGTGTCGTCCAGAACCTCGACCGTCCAATCCGGCATTTATATCACCTGTGATATATGGCTGCAATCCGCCGCTAGGAACGCCGCTGACCCGTTTTCTTGGCTCGGGCCAGTTTTGGCGCACGGGCGTGCTCCGCATCGGCGACAACGTGTTTGCGGAGCCGGACGCCCGGCTGGCCGTGATCAAGAAATTCAACACCAGCCGCCTCAAGGGCTCTGATCAGCTTTTCGGCCGTCTCCGGTCTGCCGCCCAGCAGCCCCCGCACTGCCTCCAGGCGCCAGATCGTCGGTTCCGAAACTCCGGAAGTCCTCGCCAAGTCACCGGAGGTCCAATCGAGCAGCGCACGTGCCGCCCGCAGCTGCTGGGATGTAACCTTCATTTGATAGATTTTCTATTGACCTGCCGCAAGTGGTGGTGATAGATTTTCTATCACCTGTCAAAGCCGGGACGCAAGCGGGCCGATGGGAAGCGGCAACTTCCCACCGGCCCTGACCAACGAATAGAAGGAAGCTGTTCATCATGGCTGACCAGAACAGTCTCACGATTCCAATCGACCTTCCCCGCCACGAAGCTTGCGCATTCGTCAAGTTCCTTAAGCGCAGTTCGTATGAAGACTGCCTACGCCGTTCGAACCGGCTCAAGCGCTACAGCCATGGCCGCGAGGACGCTGACGTCATGTGGTCAGCTCTCCGCATGGTCGAAAGCCAATTCGCAGAAGCCGGCTTTGCGCCGCGGTAAGGGGGGCGCCGTGCCGGTTCACGTCCGTCCTGAACCGGAAGCTTTCGTGATCGAATTCGAGCGCGAAAGCGAGGAGCCTGAAACCGTCGTCAGCGCGAATGGCGAGCGGGCGCTTCTGAGGGCCGCACCAAGCGCACCGACGACGGACTGGTCGTCCACAGTTTCCGCTCGCTGCTCGGCGATCTTGCGACCGTCACCCGCACCCAAACGCTCAGGCTTGCCGGCATCGACCTCGGCGATCGCACCGTCACGGAACGGATAGTAGTTGGAGGTGTGCGCGCCTTCCTCGCGCAGGACCCCAAGTGCCACTCGCCCAAACGTGCCTACAACTCCTGCCGCCTCTAGCAAAACAGGATCTCTTGATGTCGACGTCAGACCGGCAGCCCGAGCTGCTTTCGCAGGCTCTTGTCGAATGCGGATGCGGGGACGAAACGGCGCAGGAAACTGACTTGGCGCGCCATTTTCCCCACCGCATAGCGCCTCTTCGGAACGGGATCGGTCGCAGCCGCCAAAATGGTCTTGGCTACCACTTCGGGCGCATCGCCTTTTTCCATCGCTTTCCGCACGACTACGTTCATGCCAGCGCGCGCAGACTCGTAGATATCAAGCAGCTGATCCGGCCTGGCGAGATTGTCTTCGAATGACGTACGGGTATAGGCGGGCTCGACCAATACAACGCGAATTCCGAACGGGCGCAGTTCGTGGTCAAGCGATTCGGAATAGCCTTCAACGGCATGTTTGGTCGACGCATAGAGCGCGAAATAGGGAGCTGGGATGAACCCCTGCACCGAGCTCAGGTTAACGATTCTGCCCTTCCCTTGACGTCGCATTGTCGGCAACACCGCATTGGTCATGCGCAGGACGCCGAAGACGTTCACATTGAACAGCGCCTGAGCCTGTGCAGTCGAGGACTCTTCCGCGCCGCCGAGCAGGCCAATGCCCGCATTGTTGACAAGCAGGTCTATGCGCCCGGCCTTGGCCAGCACTTCATCGACCAGCTTCGCCACGGACCCATCGTCGGTCACGTCACAGGACAGCATCGTGACGCCGTCTGAACGTTTGGCGGCGGCGCGACGGCTGGTTCCGAAGACGCGGAAGCCCGCGTTCTGCAGGGCCTTGGCCGTTGCGTTTCCGATACCGGACGAGGCCCCTGTCACCAGAGCCACGCCAAGATTGGTCTTGTTCATGGACGTCACTCCTCTCTTTGTGTTGCAGGAACGGTCAGAGCCAAGGCGTCAGTCACGGGACCGTTTGGCTCGTGTCGGCCGGGGCACAAAGGACAATGCCCGTAGCAAGGGCTGCAAGGCCGCCCAGCACCAGCCATTTGCGGCCGAAGCGGTCGGAAGGCGGTCCGGCCCGGGAGCTGTCTGAACGCGAAGGCAACGAACAAGCTGCTCAACGTCAGGCCGAGTTCCTGGGAAGAAACGCCCAGGCTGTCGCCAATCCGCGGGAAAGCAGGAAGGATGATGTTGGTGGCAAGCGCGCCAAGCGCAGCCAGCCCCGCGAGCAGGAACAGGCCCCCAGTGAGCCGGCGCTCGGAAGGCGCGGAGTTCGTGATCGAAAGCACGGACATTAGGGCTTCCTGCTCACGATGAGGCATGTAGACGTGCCATGAGCGTGGAGCTTGCCATTGGCGTCCTCGATCCTGCCCTCCAGCGTGATGACGGTCCGTCCACGCGAGACCACATGGCCAGTCGCGCGCATTTCGCCGGAATCGGCGAAGATCGGGCGGACGAACTTGGCTGTGGTTTCGTGTGACGGACAGATTTCGCCGGGTGAAAGTGTCGTCTGGGCGGCAAGCGCCATGACGGTGTCGAGCATCGTCATGATCCAGCCACCGTGAACCGTATTCGCCAGGTTGCCAAAGCGCGGCTCGGGAGTGGCAAGGAGAACGACCTTGCCTTCCTCTGGAGGGAGCAAGGTGAAGGGCAGTGTCTCGGCCATCGGCGGTCGGCGGACGCTCCCGTCAGCCAGTCTCGCAACGAGCTCAAGTCCGGAGCACCCCGCCAATTCGGAGACAGAAACTGCTGCGCTGCATGCATCGGTCGAAGAAGCCATCTTCATTGCAACGATCCTTGTTGGGCGTCGCTGGCAGATGAAGTCATCAACACGCTCTTGGCGGCCGCTTGCAGGAAGCGCTTTGATAGTCGCTTGTTGTTGACCGCCCGCGACAGAACGAGTGCCCCGACCATTGTCGACAGAATGGTCATCGACCTGTCGGTGGAGTCCTCGCGGTCGGTGTCGCCAATCCAACGGCCGAGCATCTCGAGATAGTTCTTAATCCCGGCTTCGAATGACGCCTTTACGTCGACGCTCTGCCGGGCGGCATCTGAGCCGAGCGCAACGACCGGGCATCCGTCCATCCTTTCTTGGCGATGCCCCATGCTGAGATAGAGCGCGACCACCGCGCCAAGCGGATCCTTCGGATTGGCCTCGGCTGCGGCTGACCATCGCCGGGCGGCGCTCTCCAACGCCCGCCTGGACGCTTGCGCCGCCAGGTCGTCCTTTGATGCGAACTGCTTATAGAAAGCGCCCTGTGTCAGCCCGGCACCCTTCATCAGGTCCTTGAGGCCGATGCCATCAAAGCCGCGCTCCCGGAAAAGGCGGCTTGCCACATTGATTACGGTTTGGCGGTTTTCCGCCGCCTGAACGCGACTCACACGCATCTCGTCAACTCGTTCTTTAGATTGCGTTCAAAATCTATATCTTAAATAGTGGCCGGACGCAATCTATCAAGAGAGATACGAGGTGAGGCGCAGGACCCGAGCGCATCGCCGTTGGCCGCGCCGTTTCCGGCGACGCCGGTGTTTGCCGGCCCATCGGACGCCCAGCGAAGGCGGCATCCTGCGCGAGGGACGCGTTGACGTGGTGATCTACTACATCCCGGTCGACGGCGCCCCCCTGGTGGCAGCCGCAACCTTAGCGCCGAATGCCGGGCCACCAGGACTCGCTCGACGCGTCCGTGGCGCGGCGGAACTCAGCTAGCGGGTCTATCGTGCGTACTGCGAGAGGTGGCACGGAAAGCTGGTCGTGAAGTCCGGCGCGGGGACCATCGATCTGCGGCGTACGCTTCGGGGCGACGGTGATGCCGGAAATTGGGCTCACGCCATCAAAGCCGCGCTCCCGAAAAAGACCTTGCCGCGTGAACACTTTTTCGTGAACTTCCTTGTTTAGATTGTGAACGACCTCGAAATATAGAGGTCGAACGCAATCTATCCAGCCCGGGCGGCCCGCGGAGCCAAAGTGCTGTGAAGATGATAACCAGGAGCGCAAACATGAATATCACTGGCTTATTTGAGCGGCGCAGCCTGTTAAAGGCCGGCGCTGCTTTGGGCGGTCTCTCGGCGGTGTTCGCGCAAGTCGAGGCTGCCCAAAGCGAGGAGCAAAGTCACGCTGTCGGAGCTCCTTCGGACGAAATGAAGATGGTTGACATCCCGTTCAGTCCGACCGCGAAGGTGACCGTCGAGCGTCGCGGACAGATCGTTTTGATTGGCATCAATCGGCCTCACATCCACAATCGGATTGACCCTGAAACTTATGCCGGACTTGCGAGGGCATATTATCAATACGACCATGATCCTTCGCTACGCGCCGCTGTCCTGTTCGGACACGGAGACAACTTCTCAAGAGGCATTGATGTCGACGCGTTTCAGGCAGCAGTGAGGTCTGATCGACCTCGCATAGATGAGCATGGGACCATCGATCCGCTAGCCAAGAGGGCGCCAGCCCTCTCGAAGCCGCTGGTGGTCGTTGTGCATGGCGACACCTGGAACATGGGCCACGAGCTGCATCTCGTCGCCGATATCCGAGTGGCGGCGGCCGACACGCGCTTCGGTCAGGATGAAAATACGCACGGCCGATTCCCAGGTGGTGGCGCGACGATTCGTTTCGTGCATGAGGCGGGATGGGGGAATGCCATGCGGTATATGCTGACAGGGGACCATTGGGGCGCTGAAGAAGCCTTCCGCATTGGTGTCATTCAGGAGATTGCCCCCACCCGAGACAAGGCTCTTGAAGCCGGCATCAACATCGCATCGAAAATCGCCGCCTGCGGGCCACTCGGGATCAAAACCACGTTGGCATCGGCACATCTTGCAATCGATTCATCGCAAGCCGAAGCAATGTCCAAACTGAACGCACAATATGGTGCCCTTTACAGAACTGAGGATTTCCAGGAAGGGCGCAAGGCAGAAGCGGAAGGGCGTTCGCCGACTTACACTGGAAAGTGATGACGCCTTCTGCGCCCAGGCTTGCGCCTCGGCGCAGGCCTACACCGGTGTAGAGGCGGGCGGCGGGGTCGGAAATCCTTCTCTTCGGTCTGCAGCGCGCTCAATTCCTGAGTGGTTCAATAGAACCGAATCGCATCATATCGTCGGCTACGATGTCGGCCAATCCCATGCTGGTTGAGGGCCAGCAGGTCAGCGGTTTCCAGGGCTTGGGTGGCGCCCTGCTGGAGGAGTTCTGCTACAGCGAGCGCGGCGATCCGCTTTCTGTGACTTTTGCGGACTATCTCATGCCGACCGCTCAGGAGATCCCGCTGGTCGAAATCATCCTGACAGAAGATTTTCCGGCCCGCTCGGCCTCAAGGGCGCCGGCGAGAGCGGTATTACGGCCGTCCGCGCGGCCATCGCCAACGCGGGTGGAGGATGCCCTGGGCATGCCCGGGGCAATCACCGGCCCGCCCATCACGCCGCGGCGATTGAAAGAAATTTTGCAAAGTCAAGTTGATCGATAGGTGGAAGCCGACAATTTGCAGCCCACACAATCTCAGCCGAATAATCCGCGGGCGATAGCGAGCACTTGACCGGCCAGGCCTCCAGTGGAACATCTGTTCGCCATGCGAACAGCAGCACGCAAGCCGGCCCGCAGCGCTCAGCGAATCACCGTACTCCGCGGCGGGCGGGATTTCGTCACCGCACTCGCCCGCGGACTCGATGTGATGCGTGCGTTCTCCGGCCAGCAGGACGAGCAGCTCGCAGTCGCTGACATCGCCAAACTGGTGCGGCTGCCGCGCGCCACCGTCCGTCGCAGTCTGATCACGCTCTGTGCGCTGGGCTACATGGAAGAGAGCGATAAACGCTTTCGCCTCGCCCCAAAGGTCCTGACCCTTGCGCAAGCCTATTTGTCGTCAAATCTGCTGCCGCGGATCTCCCGCCCGTTCGTCGAACGCGTGAGCGGGGCATTAGGCGAGTCATGCTCGGTCTCGATCCTGCATGAGACGGAGATCATCTACGTCGCCCGATCGACCAACAAGCGCCTGGCGGCGCTTCTCGGGGATGTCGGGGCCCGACGTCCGGCCTATTGCACCTCCATGGGCCGCGTCCTGCTGGCGCACTTGCCGGAAGCTTCACTTGATGCGTATTTTCGCGCCGTCCAGCTCAAGGCGCTGACCGCGTACACGATCACCGACGAGTCCGAACTCAGGGCGTTGTTGATGAAGATCCGCAAGCAGGAGTTCTGTCTCAGCGATCAGCAGATGGAGCTCGATCTGAGGACAATCGCGGTTCCGCTGCGCAACAATTCCGGCCAGGTAGTCGCGGCGATGCATGTGAGCACCCAGGCAAGCCGCACGACGAAACGGCAGATGATCCAGAAGTTCCTGCCCGTGTTGCGCGAGGCGGTTGCCGAGATCCGCGCGCTGCTGGTTTAGGCTGGTCTAGCCAGCGGCCATTGACGAGCGGTACATCCCAGCGCATCATGTTCGCAAAATGCCAATTACGTTCGCATTGCGAACATCACTTTGGCCGCGAAAGAGACCGGAGCTGCAAGTGACCGAAAGGCAATATGAGAACGTGCTGGTGGAGCGGGAAGGCGGCATCACCTTCATCGCGCTGAACCGCCCCGATCAGCGCAATGCGATGAGCCCCGAGCTCCACTACGAAATGGAAGAGGTCATCGACTGGACGGCGACCGACAGGGAGACGCAAGTCCTCGTGCTTACGGGCGTTGGCGAATCCTGGTGTGCCGGTCAGGACATCCGGCTCTATTTTCGCGCCACCCAGGACAATCCGCAGGAGCGCACGCGATCCAACGCTGCTAGTCATCGTTGGCGGTGGGAGAAGCTCAAGACGTTCCCCAAACCGACCATCGCGATGGTGAATGGCTACTGTTACGGGGCCGCGTTCACGCAGCTGTGCGCCGTCGATTTCGTCATCACCGCGGAGGACGCGCTATACGGCCTCTCCGAGGTCAACTGGGGAATCATTCCGGGCGGGATCGTGAGCTGGAACCTGATGGACATGGTCCTGCCGCGCCACGCCCTCTACTACGCGGTGACCGGCGAGGCGTTCGACGGAAAGCGCGCCGTCGAGATCGGTCTCGCCAATTTCGCGGTGCCGAAGGAGCGGTTGCGCGACGAAACCGTCAAGCTCGCCGGCAAGCTCATGAGGCTCAATCCGAGCGTGGTGCGCTACACCAAGGAAGCCATGCGGGCGGTGCGCGGCATGTCGGACGATCAGGCGCGCGACTACCTGCGATCCAAGCAGGACTCGCTGATGCGTAACGACAAGGAAATCCGCGACCAGGTCGGCATGAAGCAGTTCCTGGACGAGAAATCTTATCGACCCGGGCTCGGCCCCTATCCACGCGAGCAGACCTGACTGTCCGACGGCGGCCCTCGTGTGCAGAAACTGCCCGAACCATCCGATGAGAACCGCGCACAGGAAAGACATCGAGGGGCTGCTCAATCCCCGCAATGTGGCCCTCGTCGGCGCCTCCGATCGCAATGGACATTGGTCGAGGCGCGTATGGGACAACCTGCGCCGCTTCAGGTTCGATGGCGGCGTGTTTCCGGTCAATCCCAACCGCGCGGACATCTGGGGCGGCCCGTGCTTTGCGTCTTTCGACACGATGCCGGAGCCGCCGGATCATCTCGCCATCTTTACGCCGGCGGAGACGACGCTCGAGGTCTTGCGCCGGGGCGCATCAGCGGGCGCACGCAGTGCCACCATCTACGCGGCCGGCTTCGGCGAGGGGGGCAGCCCCGACAGAGACCGCCTCGCGCGCGAATTGCGCAGCGTCCTCAACGATAGCGGCATGACCGCGGTTGGCCCGAACTGCATGGGCGTCGGTTCGGGAAAATCGCGGTTCACGACGATCCCCGACGAGACGTTGCAGGAGTTCGCGCCGAGCCCGATCGTGGTCGTCTCGCAAAGCGGGGCGATGTCGACGTCGATTAACCGCGCCATCAACGCCCTTGGCCACAAAGTGGCGCTGCTCGTGTCATGCGGCAATCAGATCGGCTGCACGGTGGGCGATGTCGTCGACTATTGCGCCGACCAGTCCGACCTTCGGGTAGTCCTATGCTATATCGAATCCATTCCGGACCCTGCTGGATTCCTCAATGCCGCACGGCGCGCTCGCCAGAACGGCAAGGCCGTCGTGACCGTCAAGATCGGCGGTTCGGAAGCGGCGCGCGCGTCCGCCCTTGCGCACACCGGCGCCTTGGCCGGAAGTGCCGCGGTCTTCGATGTGTTTGCCTCGGCTGCCGGAATCATCCGCTGCACCGCCCTGGAGGATGCCGTCGAGGCGGTCGAATTCCTGGCGCGCAGCCCGATGCCGCGAGGGGACGCGATCGCGCTGATGAGCATCTCGGGCGCACTGCGCAGCCTGATCACCGAGGCCGCGGATCGGACCGGCGCACGACTGGCGCGATTCTCAGCCGAGACCGGCAGCGCCTTGGCCGATGTGCTGGGTGTCGCGGATGTGGACAATCCGCTCGACACGCGACGGACCTTGCAGAGCGAGCAATATGCATCGTGTCTCGACATCCTGACCAAGGCGCCCGAGGTCGACGTGGTGCTGGTCGCCGAGGAGTTTCCTCTTGTCGCAGGCGTCGAACGGCGCGTCGCCAATCTGCGGGTCCTTCAGGACCAGGCATTACGGGCGCGAGTGTGCGGCAAGCCGGTCGCGATGTTTATGCCGCTCACCCTCGACCTCAGGGCGTGCGGACGGCGGGTGCGAGACGCAATGCCGGATGTTCCGGTGCTGCGGGAGACCGAGAAGGCGCTGCGCGTCGTCCGGGCGATTGGCAGGGCGGCTGCGGGCCCGCTTCATGCTGGAGATTTCTTCGCATCGCCGTCGCGCTCGGGGCTTGCCCAAAGATGGCGTCAGCGCGCGGCCGCGCTCGCGCGCCCGACGGCGCTCAACGAGGTCGAATCGAAACAACTGCTGCACGCCTACGGCATCGCGTCGCCGCCGGAACGCTGCGTCGAGACGGTGCCGGAGGCCGAGCATGCTGCCCGGCATATCGGGTTTCCGGTCGTTCTCAAGGCGGTGTGCGGAGCGATCCCCCACAAAAGCGATGCCGGACTGGTGATCCTCGATATTCGCGATGTCGATGCGGTCTGGGACGGCGCCGCGAAACTGGCGGCGCGCTGCAGCACACGCGGGGTGCGTCTTGACGGAATTCTGGTCGCCCAGCAGATGTCCGGCGGTATCGAAACCGCGCTGGGCATTGCGCGCGATCCCGAAATGGGACCGGTCGTCATGTTCGGAATGGGCGGAACGTGGATTGAGCTCTTCAAGGATGCGTGCTTCGCACCGCCCTTTCTCGACCACGCGCGGGCGGCCGCGATGGTGGAGGCAACCCGCGTCGGGCGCCTGCTTAAGGGGTACCGAGGCGGCGCGCCCGGCGACTGCGCTGCGCTCGGCGACGCCCTCGTCAAGATCGGCCGGCTCGCCAGCGATCTCGGCGACATCATTGAAGCTCTCGATATCAATCCATTCCTGGTGCGCCAACGGGGCGAGGGAGCGTTCGCGCTGGACGCGCTGGTCGTGCTGCGGCCACCGGAAGAACCGTTGACCTCCGATCCTGGGAGGGACCCGCCATGATCTCACCGCGTGAGTGGATAACGCCCGTCCTGTTGGTGCTCGCCCTCGCGTCTATCAGCCCCCAGTCGGCGTCGGCCTATCCCGATCGACCCGTGCGCATCATCGTTCCCTACGCGCCCGGCGGGGGCAACGACACGCTCGCCCGCCTGCTTGGGCGCAAGCTCGAGGAGGTGTGGAGAAGGCCTGTCATCATCGAGAACAAGGCCGGGGGAAATACAATCATCGCAACCGACGCCGTCTCGCGATTGGACCCCGACGGCTACACCATTCTGATGGTGACGACGATCTTTTCGGTCAATCCATCGCTGGTGGGCCGGCTTCCCTACGACACCATCGCGGATTTTACGCCTGTTGTGGTGGCCGGAATTGCCCCGAGCGTGCTCGTGACCCGGCCGACGCTCCCGGTCAACTCCGTCCAGGATCTGCTCGCCTACGGGCGCGCCAATCCCGGCAAGCTGACCTATGGCACGCCGGAGACCGGGACTGCACCCTCGCTCGCCGCCGAGCTTCTCAAGATCGACGGCCATTTCGACGCGGTCAGCGTTTCATATCGAGGAACGCAGCAGCAGTTGCTGGCCTTGCTGGCGGGAGATATCGACTACGCCTTCGACGTCGTCAGCTCGCTGGAATACGTCAAGCTCGGGAGACTGAAGGCCCTGGCGGTAACCATTTCCAAGCGGCTCGACAATTTTCCCGAAGTCCCCACCATGATCGAAGCCGGCCTACCCGGATACGAGGCGGCGACATGGTACGGCTTTGTGGTGCGCAGCGGAACGCCGCCGGCCGTCATTGATCAGATCAACCATGCGTTCAATCAGGCGATCGAAGATCCAGCGGTGCGCGGGCGGATGGACGCGCTCGGCATCAAGCTCCTGGGCGGCACACCCGACGAATTCGCTAACCGCATCCGCACCGACATGGACAAGTGGGGCGGGGTCCTGCGCAAGGCCGGAATCAACCCCGAGATGCGGCGCTAGCACATGTTACAGCTCGAGCAGCTCGAGCGTCCCGCTCTCCCTCAAAACCTGCGAGAAACGGGACGCCGTTTTCATTTAGGTCAACGACGAGAATCCTCATCATCGTCATCGTCGCGTCCATCATCTCGGTGATCTCCACGACCGGGTGGAACGCAGACAAAGCTCGATGCGACATTGGTTGGGCCCGTTCCCTTGTAGTGAGTCGTTTGCGGGTATGGGCAAAGGGGCCGCGTGCCCCCGGTCGGGAAGTTTGCTGCGACGCGCGGATCGAAGATGCCACCTGTCGGAAATGGCGAGCTTGTATTGGTGTTGGCGGCGATGATCGTGTCTGGCGCGTGGTGATGCTCGACCCAGTCGGTGATGGCGGTCAAGAGATTGCCGGCGAAATTGGTTGTGGCCGGACCGCCTCCGCAATGCGCCATGTTCGGCACCAGATAAAGCCGCGCGAACTCGTGCGCTCCGCCGGTCTCGTGCTCCATCTGGCGATACCAACGCGTCAGATACCAGGCGCTGAAGACCCCGTCATTGACCGAGTCCAGCAAGATCACTTTGCCTCCGGAACGCTTGAATCTGCTCAAGTCGTGAGAGCGCAATCCCATGAATTCGATGGCGCTCTGCGGATAAGCCGGCGTGCGGGCAAAGATTTTAGGCGCCTCGGTGTCGAAGTTGAACTTGAACACCAGTGCCATTTCTTGCGAAACGGGCGTCACAACCGGCGGTGTCGTGAAGATCATCGGCAGAGCGCCGCTGCCAAGCGAGAGAGATATCGAGTTGTTGACGAGCGGTTGACCCGGAGCGGCTTGCGTGCCGACCTTCCATGCACCAAATCCGGAGCCCGCAGCTCCAGGCGGATCCCAAATCCCGGCGTCCCAGTACCACCTCCCATAGAGAGGCTCACCTTCGGAGTTGGCCGGACTTGCAAAAGCGCGCTTGAGCGCTGCGACTTGCGCGGACGTAAGACACGTGCCGCCGTGCGGGACATTGCCATGCAGGCCGCTGGGACTGCATGTGAACTCATCGAAAGCCGCGTAGACGCGGCGGTTGCTGCAGGCGTGGTAGTTGTCAACGATGCCGTCGACGACCCCGTCTAGCGCGTCGCACGCCTGCAGGATCGCGGCGGACGCAACCATCAGGTCTTGAGGAAGGAGTGTATCGGGGAGGTAGGGGTTCCCGTTTACGTCAGTTCGAGTCGCGAGCGGCGCCAGCGACTGCGCAATCCACGCTCCGTCAACGGCCACCTTCGGCAGATCCAGTCCGGGATTGAGCCCAATGACGCCATCGAAAAGGTCGGGGTAGCGGTCGAGCGCGACCATGGCCTCGCGGCCGCCGTTTGAGCAGCCCCAGAAATAGGACTGCTCCACCTCCCGCCCGTAGTAATACGCAATGATCTTCTGGGCGATTTCCGCGGTTTTACCCATGGCGTTGTAGCCATAGTCTTCGCGCGCCTGCTCATCGACGCCGAAATGCGCTGTGCCACCTGCGTTCGTGTCGGTGTCGGTCCAGCCAAATGGGTTCGGCAAGCTGTTTTCGTGGCCGCCATCGCTTGCCGCCACGGCCCAGCCTTGCGCCAGCTCCGTGCCCGCGCCGCCTGTCGGGTTGCGGAGCGAACCGTCCGTGCCGCCGCCGCCCATCAACTCGAACCGGCCGGTCCATGTGTTTGGCAGGTTTACCTGAAAGCCGATGCCGTAAGTGAAGTGATCGGGATCCTGCGTGCTGACGCGCTGGTTGATCACGCCCACCACTGCGCAGTAATTGATGGACCCGCTCACCGGTGTCGCGGTGATAATCCGCATGTTGGGCAGCGACAACGAGCTGAGACCGGCGCACGAAGACCGCGGCGCCACCCCGGCCGATGGAAACTTGGATTGCTCCGCATTGCCGGGCGAAAGCGAAATCGGACCAGTCAAGGCTACTGCTAGAATTAAACCGCAGAGCTGTACTCTTGCGACCATGGTCCCCCTCCCATTTTTTGCGACCATCAAGGGTCCACGTTCTGTGCGGACCGACGCCTAGCGAGGCCTTTAGAGACTACGGCGCGGGGAATAATTGACCTAGTCAAATGTGTTTGCGGTTGCACAATAGCGGCGGTTGCGAGCACTTCGTTCCCAGTGCTGAGCTGTCTCAACAGAAAGGCGCATTCACGTTAATGTTTGTGTTACATTGCGTAATCGATTTTGCCACCTTCCCCGGATCAATCATGGCAGACGGACAGAATCTCTCCACGGGAACAAGGGACGACGCTGCAGCTCTTCTCAAGCATCCTGAGACAATAGACGACTTCCTGCTGTTTCGTCTTTACAATCTCTCACGGCTGGCAGCACACGGCGTGGATCTGATGCTGCATCGCGAGGCCGGTATCAGCAAGCGCGACTCACGCATCCTGGCGTACATGAGCAGACACCCAGATGTGAGTTTGACCCAGCTCGCGCAGATTGCAGGACTGGACCCGGTGGTTACCAGCCGATGCGTGGCGAGCCTTGTCGCGCGAGGCCTGATCGCGAAGACGCGGCTGTGCTCAAACAAGCGCTTAGTGGTGCTTACGCTTACGAACCTGGGTCGAGCCACGTACGAAAGCGCGCGCCGCGCGGGCCAAAGATACAATATCGGTTTTGCAGCCTGCCTCAGCGACGAGGAGGCGACGCAACTCGACCTGCTGCTCGCAAAGCTAGAGGGCCAAGCGAGGGAGCTCACGGAGCAGGAGGTCTCCAAGACCAGATGTGCCGAGCATTGATCTGCTAATGTTCGGAGGGGCTGTCGGAACGTTGCTGTTGCCGCAAAAAATCTGCGCGTACTCACGAAGCGAAGATCGGCGGATTTCCGGAGGTCCTATTTGGGGCCGCCGGAAGAGGCATCGCAAGATTGCTTTCCGTCGCGATAGCGGATGCCGCGAGCCAATCAACCCGGACCCGCAGGTAAGGTCAAAAGCCTGGCGAAGTCGCCTTTCACCGATTGCCGGCTAGGTAGAAATCGAGCCGCTCGCTGTCCATCGAACGAACCGAAACACTATCCCCAAAATCCACCAGTTCTTCGGCGTTGACGCTCCATCTTCGCCACCGTCCGGCAGCGGTTGAAGGGTCGCCGGACCTTGCAAACGCCACGAGGCTCGTCAGCATCCTGTCGGAAAGCTCGCGATCGTAAGCTGTCCAATCCCGGGTGGTGCGGAAGAGGTTCAGCGCGTCCTGAGTCCCCAGCCAGTAGGGGACGTCGGAGGTGTGATAGCTGCCGATGCTTGCCGGATCGTCGTAGAATTCTACACCCTCGGAAAATGGGTGCACGCGGGAGAACATGAACATATAGATTGGCGACTTGTTCCAGACTCCCTGCGCTTTTGCCCAGGCGCGCATTCGGCCTTCCATCATTCCTTCCCGAGCGGCGATGCGGCCCATCTCCCGCGCCTCCGCATCGGTCGCAGCGGGATAGAGTCGCAGGAATGAATCGGCCCGGTCGCCGTAGAGGCGCTGCGCGGCCGCCCTGTATTCCGCAAGGCCCTTGGCCTTGCTCAGGTCATTCGAGCTCTCGTCACCGGTAAAGCCGACAAGAAGCGGAACGTCGTTGTGCCGGCCGGCGGCGAAGATCGCCGTCGGAGCGTCCCTCAGAAAGTATCCGTCAACCGATGGCCCGACCCGGATCGTCCCGGCGCAGCCGAGCTGGCAATCCCGCTGGACCGCTACGATCTTGTCTGCCGGAAGCTCCCGTAATTCGCCAAGGGAGGTCGCCCCGAGCGTCTCCTGGATGGCAAGGCCGGCCTTCTCGGCGTCGGCGTGCGTGGGCAGCGGATCGGCATTGCCGAAGGGACTCCCGCTGAAGCCGACGGCGTGCTGGAAAAGTCCCCTGGCGAGCGGGCTTGCCTGCAAGAACGCTACCGAGGAAGACCCGGCTGATTGGCCCGAGATCGTGACGTTGTCCGGATCGCCGCCGAAGCTTGCGATATTTGACTTGATCCATTGAAGCGCGGCCACCTGATCAAGCAAGCCGTAATTGCCAGAGGCGTTGCGCAGCGACTCCTTCGTGAGCTCAGGATGCGCCATAAACCCCAGCGCGCCGAGGCGATAATTGAAGTTGACGAAGACCGCCTCCTTCCTGGCGACGTTCTCGCCGCCGTAAAGAGCCATGCCGCTGGACCCGATGGTAAAGCCGCCGCCGTAGATGTAGACGAGCACCGGCAGCTTGGCATCGGGTTTAGCGTCAGCCGGGACCCAAATGTTCAAATACAGGCAATCCTCGCTCGTCGGCTCCTCTCCGAAGTAATGATTGAGGTTATGACGGCGAAGAACCTGGAGGCATTCCGGTGCAAAGCGGTCGGCATTGTACACGCCTGCCCATGGCTTCGGCGGTTGGGGCTCGCGCCATCGCAACTCACGAACGGGCGCCGCTGCGTAGGGGATACCGAGATATGCTCGGATGCCGGACGCCAGCAGCTTGCCTGCGATCTTGCCGTTCGGCGTCGCAACCGGGTCTCCAGGTATTGGCGTCATCGCTTGCGTCTGCACCGAAGGCAGGACGGCCAGAGCTGCAACCAAGCCCAGAACTGCGCGAGAGCAACGGATTGTCGCCGGTGATTTCGTCATGGTCTTACCTCCTGGGCGAAGACTGTCGGAAGGTTTGTCCTCAATGTCCGAGATATGGCGGCGTAGCGGCTCAGTCAGCGCGGAATGTCTCGCATCGAAGACGGAAAGATCTGTGGCATCTTCCCGAGAGCGTGCAGCGCGGCCTGCATCGCAACAATATACCCGTATGGACCAAGCCCTGCGATCACCGCCTTTACCACGGACGAGAATTTCGAATGTCTATGCGGTTCGTCGCGCGCATGGATGTTCGAGATGTGCACTTCGAAGACCGGACCTTCGAAGGTCTTGATGGCATCCAACATGGCAATCGATGTGAATGAGTATGCGGCCGGATTGATGATGATCGCATCGGCATCCTGCTGGGCTGCCTGAATGTGATCGACCAGGACGCCTTCATGGTTCGATTGATGAAACGCGAGCTTTATGCCTGCAAACCGCGCAAACTCTTCGCAACACGCTTTGACCGCGTCCAAGGTGGTTGAACCGTAGATGTGGGGCTCTCGTGTGCCGAGAAGGTTGAGATTGGGCCCATTGAGGATCATCAGCCGCGCGGTCATCCCCTCTTCCCTCGCCTTCATTGTCAGCGTTAGCGGTGCAGCCGGTGGCGCGCTTGTCAGCCGGGTTGCCTCTGGAGCCGCAATCCTGTCAGGTCAATCAGATTGCGAATCAATGGAGAAATCAAGCATCATATGGCATTTTTGAAAAAGTATGATAGAAACCGCATTCGAGCGGGACGAGCGGGCGCGAATGGTGTCCGCAGCAAGGCGGCATCGGCCCGAAAAGCCTAGATTGATCAAGGTCATGCTGACGCGCACATCGGACTACGAGTCCATAGGCGAGAAGACCTACCGACAAGTCAGGACCGACATTCTGTTCGGCAAGCTCGTTCCGGGCGAGAAACTGAAGCTCGATCGTCTGCGCGAGGACTACGGCGCAAGCGTCGGAACACTCCGCGAACTGCTAAGCCGTCTGGCAACCGAAGGGCTAGTCGTCGCCGAGGGACAGCGGGGCTTCGAAGTCGCGCCGGTCTCCGCCGAAAACCTGCGCGAGATTGCCGCTCTGCGGCTGCTGCTGGAGTCGCACGCGCTGACTCAGTCGTTTGCGGCCGGCGACATGGATTGGGAGGGCCGAGTGGTTGCGGCGTATCACAAGCTCTCAGCGCTCGAGAAGCGGCTGCTGTCGGGCCAGCGCGCCGACTCGGAGACCTGGAAGCGTTACGACTGGGAATTCCACCATGCGCTGATTTCGGATTGCGGCTCGAACGCGCTGCTGGAAGCCCACGCTCCCGTCTACGACAAGTATCTCCGCTACCAGATGGTCGCGGGCATTTTCCGTGGTGAGATAGCTGCTCGCGAACACAAGAAATTGCTCGAATGCGCGCTCAGCCGCGATGCGGCGACGGCGCGGGACGTACTCGCGATCCACATCCAAGCCTGCGTCGACTTCACAATCGCGAAGGGAAAGCTCCCCTCTACCGCATAGACACCCTGGAAAGCCGATTCTGAGGCGCAGAACCGGTCGATCGAGCCGTCCCAGAAGAGGACGGGCCAATGACTCTGGAGGAACGTCGCTTTGAACTACCAGTTCGATTTCAGTCCGGTCATTGCCGGAATTCCAGACTTGCTATGGGGTTGCTTGGGCACCCTGGGACTTGCCGCCTCGGGGATCATCCTGGCGATTATTATCGGGATCGGCGGAGTGGTATTGAGAGACTCGAAAATCCGGCAATTGCGGTGGCTGGTCGTCAGTTTCGTTGAGCTGATCCGCAACACACCATTTCTCGTGCAGATTTACTTCATTTTCTTCGCGCTGCCGTTCGCTGGTATCAGATTGAGCCCTACGCCGACGGCCGTGATCGCGCTGGGTGTCAACGGTGGGGCTTATGCGATCGAGATTATACGAGGCGGGGTACAGTCGATCAGCAAAGGGCAGATCGAAGCCGGATTGGCGCTAGGACTGCACAAGCTTCAGGTGTTTCGGCTTATTGTGCTGAAGCCGGCCTTGCGCGCCGTCTATCCGTCTCTGGCGAGCCAATTCATCCTTCTTACGCTCACTACGAGTATTACTTCGGCCATCGCTGCTTACGAGCTGACCTCCGTCGCAAAGCTGATCGAAAACGAGTCGTTCAGAAGCTTCGAAATCTATTTCACGGTCACCGCGCTGTACCTCATCATGTCGTGGCTGATGATGAAGTTCTTCGCATTCATCGCGTGGCGGTATCTGAGCTATCCGACCAAGTGAGCAGCGGCGATGGGAAGGAGCGAATTTTTTTTCTTGCTGCAGGGCCTGAAGTGGACAGTCATCCTGTCTGCCGTGGCGTTCGCTGCCGGGGCGGTATCGGGCTTGGCAGTGGCCTTGGCGCGAACTGCCGAGCGGCGGTGGCTGCAACAGCTGAGCGCGGGCTACATAGCCGTGTTCCAGGGCACGCCGCTCCTGATGCAGTTGTTCGTCGTCTATTACGCGCTGGCGCTCGCCGGATTTAATCTCGAAGCTTGGCAGGCCGTGGCGATCGGCTTCACGCTGCATGCGAGCGCATTTCTCGGCGAAATCTGGCGCGGCTCCATTGAGGCAGTGCCTCGCGGCCAAGTCGAAGCAGCCAAGGCGCTGAGTCTTGGCTACCTGTCGCGGATGAAGGACGTAATTCTGCCCCAGGCAATTCGAATTTCTCTGCCGGCGACGATCGGCTTCCTCGTCCAGCTCATCAAGGGCACTTCGCTTGCCGCAATCGTCGGATTCACCGAACTTGCCCGTGCCGGGAATATCGTATCAAACCAGACCTTCAAACCCTTGCTCGTCTATGGCGTCGTGGGCGCCATGTACTTCACCGTCTGCTGGCCGTTATCGCTTTGCGGAATGCAACTGGAGCGCAGGCTCGCGCTATCTGTAAAATGAAGAAAATCGAGAAATCAGGCGCTTGCAAACGTGGGAGAGATCAAATGAGGAAGACATTGAAGCCGAACCGCCGCAGGCTCCTAGTTGGCAGCGTTGCGTTCGTCGCCGCGCAGACGATCCTGGGCCGAGCGGTTTTTGCGATCACGCCGGATGAGATCAAAAAACGGGGCAGGATCATCGTCGGGATCCAGGGCGACAACCCGCCATGGGGATTTGTCAACTCCAGCGGCGCGCAGGAAGGCTTCGATGCCGACGTGGCGGCGCTCTACGCAAAGGAACTCGATGTCAAGCTCGAATTTGTGCCGCTGGAGGTGGCCAACCGAATCCCTGCTCTTACTGCAGGGCGAGTCGACTGCCTGTTCGCCACGATGGCGATGTTTCCGGATCGCGCCAAGGCCGTTCAATTCAGCAAGCCGTATGTGGCAAACATCATCGTTCTGATCGCGCCCAAGGCGACCGAGATCAAAACCAATGCGGACATGGGCAAGCTCAAGGCGATCGCAGTTCCGCGCGCCAGCGCGCAGGACACTCAGGTCACCAAGAATGCCCCGCCTAGCACCAACATCCTGCGTCTTGATGGCGATGCGGCAGCAATTCAGGCGATGCTCTCGGGCCAGGTCGACGCCGTCGGCGGCAACATGTTCTACAAGGACAAACTGAACGAGGCGAGGCCGGGCACCTTCGAAGACAAGCTCGAATTTCAGCGCGTCTATAACGGAGTATGCACCCGACTTCACGAGAAGGAGATCAACGCATCGATCAATGCCTTCATCGACAAAATAAAAGCCAACGGCGACCTCGCCAAAATCCATGAGAAGTGGATGAAGCGACCCCTGCCGGCATCGTTCCCCGAGAGCATCGAAGGCGTTCCTTTCGTCGCAAGCTGACGGCCCTGCGAAAGAGCTAAAGCCGTGGCGAGTCCAGGTACGAAAGGTGATCGAGACGTTCCTCTGATGATCGAGATGGAGGGCGTAGAAAAATGGTTTGGCTCGTTCAAGGCATTAAACGACATCAACTTGACCGTCCGCGCGGGCGAAAAAATCGTTCTGTGCGGACCTTCCGGCTCGGGCAAATCCACGCTGCTCCGTTGCATCAATCGCCTCGAAAGCTGCCAAAAAGGACGCATTCTGGTTGAGGGAATCCACCTTACTGATGATCAAAAGACGATCGATGCAGTCCGGCGCGAGGTCGGCATGGTATTCCAACAATTCAATCTGTTTCCTCATCTAACTGTCTTGCAGAATTGCACCCTGGCGCCGATGCGCGCTCGAGGTGCAAGCAAGCAGGAGGCTGAAGAAAAAGCACGGCGCCTGCTTGATCGGGTCAAGGTCCTGGATCAAGCCGACAAGTATCCGGCGCAGCTCTCCGGCGGCCAACAGCAGCGGGTTGCCATCGCGCGCGCCCTTTGCATGGAGCCGAAGGTCATGCTTTTCGACGAACCCACCTCGGCGCTTGATCCGGAGATGGTCAAAGAGGTGCTGGACACGATGGTGCTGCTTGCGCAAGAGGGCATGACGATGATTTGTGTCACGCATGAAATGGGTTTCGCTCGCAAAGTTGCGGATCGCGTAATCTTCATGTCGAGTGGAATGATTGTCGAGGAAGGGCCACCGGAGGAGTTCTTCAACAATCCCAAGCACGAGAGGACGAAGAAGTTTCTTGGGGAGATTTTGGCTCACTGAAGCTCGATATCGCATGCGGCCGTCGGCGGGTGGCGCCCATCGTGCTCAGCTTGGAAGTTTCTTATGATCGACGGCAACACCACTCTGATTGTGCACCTCGGCTATCCGACGTCCGCTTTCAAAGCGCCGATGATCTACAACCCGTACTTTGAGAAAATCGGAGTGAACGCGATTGTTGTACCCATGGGGGTAAGGCCTCAAGCATATGCGGAGTTCTTGTTCAATCTATTCAAACTTACGAACATACGCGGCGCACTTGTAACCATGCCGCATAAGATGACTACCCTTTCCTTGGTGGACGAAGTTTCCACGACCGCGAGGATCGCGGGAGCCTGTAATGCCATCCTGCTCCGTGAAGATGGTACGCTGCTTGGGGACATGTTCGACGGTGAAGGTTTTGTTCGCGGCATGATGCGCAAGGGCCGCAATCCGGCCGGTGCGCGAGCGCTGGTCGTGGGAAACGGCGGAGCAGGTTCTGCGATTGCAGCCTCGCTGGCGAAGGCCGGTGTCGCCGCACTCGGACTCTTTGACCTCAACGCCAACGCCACGACTTCGCTTGTTGAGAGGCTGCAGAGTCACTATCCGACGCTGGAGATCAAACAATTCTCTGACGACCCGGAAGGCTACGACATCATTGTCAACGCGACCCCGGTTGGGATGAGAGAGGGGGACCCGCTGCCGATCGATATCACTCGTATTTCGAAATCCGCCTTCGTTGGCGAAGTGGTCATGAAGCAAGAGGTCACGCCGTTGCTTGCGGCCGCCGCGGCGCGCGGCTGCGAGACGCAATCGGGCGCCGACATGCTTTTTGAGCAAATTCCCGCCTACCTTGAATTCTTCGGGTTTCCCGCGACAACGCCGGATGAGCTTAGAGCAGTCGCGAAGATTGCTTATTGATTGGCTCTTCGTACCCAGTGACCGCAGCTTCTGACGCCGGTAGCCAGCCCACTCTAGCTTGGCAGCAGCCGCCGATCTAGATTGAAACAGATGGCGTAGAGTGGCAGGTCTTCGGTAAGGCGGCGGCTGAGCTGGCGGGCCAAGGAGGGCAGGCGCCAAAGCGCATTACGGACGGACGTTTCGTCGAGCCCCTCAATTACCAAAAGGCCCGCGAAAGTGGAGTCTTTACTCCGCATACTCTTCTCGCGCGTCTGGATCGAGGTCTGCGCGAGGTCAGTCAGCATGACCCGCGCTGCAGCGACGCGGTCCATGCTTGCCAGTTCGCGGCACAAAGCATCCGCTTCCCATTCCGGCTCAGCATCCAGTCGTATGGTCGCGATCACACCCCCTTGCCCGATGCCGGCTGTAGAGACCACTTGTCCGCCGCCACGCGCGAAGTTTCGCAAGCACGGCATTATGCGTTGTGACCAGGGTGTCGGTTCATCCAGCCGGGCCAAATACTCGGCACCGCCGACGGTCTCGGGTTTCTCCAAATCATAAAGGATAAAGTAGCGGTTCACAGCCGTTCCTAGCGCGCGAAAGATACGGCACGCCACGAATCCTTCGATTCTGAGCCGCTCAATGGAGTGCTCACGTGTCATCCAATGTGCCCAGTCGGTTTCATCTTCTGGCGAAAGATCGCTCCAGATAGCCAAGAAACCGGATCCGCGCATCGCCCTATTCCGTTTCCTGCCGCAAGTTCATTCGCGGCCTCACGCCCCGGCAAGCAGGCTTCGACCATTGTGGGAACTTCGGTAATTCACATCGATTGCCATGCTGGATGCCATCAAGATCTTCGAAGGTCCGGTCTTTGACCAGTCGCGCGGAATGTTCATCACCGCTTTGGTGGTGCCCACGCGCTCAGTGGTGAGCGCCACGACAATGAAGCCCTGCGCCGCTGGTTTGAACGCCTCGGGCGCGTCCTGCCCAATGTCCATCTCAAGGTCAACAACATCTGGGTGATGGGCTGGCCGTGGCATTCTACCGTGTTTGCGCAGTGGGACGGCGCCGCAACGCTGCTCAACGGCGACGCTTCGCACTTCAACCATGGCCTCCATGTGATCACCTTGCGGTGGGGCAGGGTATATGCGCTCAAGACACGCAAGAAGTTGCCCGCGCACTCGCCGCCCAAGCGGCAGCTGGCCTCGAAGAGGCTGTCGCCGAACAAATTGTAAGCTAGCAGAAGCGCAGTCAGAGGCCCACGCTTTTAGGTAGGCGCGGTTCATATCCCCGATCCGATGTGACGACGTGCAAACCTTTGCGAGGAGGCCTTCCAGCCTTCGGAGCAAAGGCTGGCAAGCCATCGCGACCTATTCTGGATGTGGCGATCGATTTGCGCGAGCGCGAGGACGGTATTACGCCGCCGGTGCCTTGGTCGCCGCATAGGCTTAAGACCCTGGGTACGCACCAGCGCTGCCCACGCCGTGGCTTAATCCCGGGCGGCCACTTGCTCGCGATCGCCCTTTGCTTCACCTCCGCCGACACAGAGGCCGGAGACGGGGATATCAACCGTTCATCTCAAGCGGCGACGACTTCGCGAGCCTGTTGGGCTGCCGCACCAGAAAGGCCCGGGCGAGATCGAGGTGTTGACGACGCGCAATAGCGTCAGCGCACCGACCATCATTGAGAGAATGGCCATGGCCTTGCCTTTGGGCTGCTCGCCGTCGGTCTCGTGAATCAAGCGGCCGAGGAGTTCGAGATGCGCTTTGATCCCGGCTTTCGAAAGACGCTTTAACGTCGCTGCCTTGTCTGGCGGCATCTGAGCCGAGCGCCACGATCGGGCAGCCGTCCATCTTTTCTTCGCGATGCTCCGCGCTGAGGTAGAACGCGATCACCGCGGCAAGAGGATCCTTGGGATTCGCCGGGCTGACCCTCGGCGAGAGGCGCTCTCCAACGCCCGCCTGGACGCCGGTGCAGCCAGGTCCTCCTTTGACGCGAGCTGCTTGTAAAAGGCGCCTTGGGTCAGCCCGGCACCGTTCATCAGATCCTTAAGGCCGATGCCATCAAATCCGCGTGACCGAAAAAGGCGGCTTGCCATATCGATCACGGTTTGGCGGTTTTCCGCGGCCTGAACGCGACTCACACGCATCGTCAATCTCCGTTTTTAGCTTGCGATCGAAATCTATCTTGCCTATATAGAGTTCGAACGCAATCTATCCCAGAGGAGGGGATGGCCATGAAAAAGCGACCCGCCGTTGTGCTGGGAGGCCTCCTAATCGCGGTGCTTGGGGCGGCCGCATTCGCCACGCTTTCCATCCGCACACAGGCAGCCTCCGCCGCGAGCGACCCGAGGCAGGAACCGCCGATCGTCAGATTCGTGACGGCAGCGCGAGTGACCAGATCCGAACGCGGCTTCACGGGCATCGTAGGGGCGAAGGTCCAGAGCAATCTCGGCTTTCGCGTCCCCGGCAAGATCGTGGAACGGCTTGTGAACGGTGGTGAGCAGGTCAAAGCCGGTCAGCCGCTGATGCGGATCGACGAGACGGACCTTCGCCTTGCGCTCACGGCTAAGCGCAATGCCGTCGTGGCGGCGCGCGCATCTGTCGTGCAATTGGACGCGGATGAGCGGCGATACGCCAACTTGGTCGGCAACGGATGGGTCTCCCGACAGCGCTATGAGCAGGCGAAAGCCGCGTCGGATACAGCCGAGGCCCAACTCGCCGCCGCCGAAGCCGAGGCACGGGTCGCCGAGAACGAGGCGACCTATTCCGTCCTGGTGGCGGACGCGGACGGAACGGTAGTCGAGACGCTTGGCGAGCCGGGGCAGGTCGTCTCCGCGGGCCAGACGGTGGTTCGGCTTGCCCAGGCCGGCCCGCGTGAAGCGGTGGTCGCACTTTCCGAAACGATCCGGCCGGCGATCGGCTCGGCGGCCGAGGCCAGCGTGTATGGAAGCGATGGGCGTCGCTATACGGCACATCTCCGGCAGTTATCGGACTCCGCCGATGCTCAGAGCCGTACCTATGAGGCCCGCTATGTGCTCGACGGTGAAGCCGCGGCAGCACCTCTTGGGGCGACGGTAACCATTCGGCTCGCAAGCCAGGCGAACGAGCCGGAAATCCAAGTGCCGCTGGGCGCCGTGCTCGATGACGGCCGCAAGACCGGCGTTTGGGTCCTGGATAGCGCCACTTCGACCGTACGCTTTCGGCCCGTCAAACTTGTTCGCGTGACCGGCGAAACCGCCGTGATCTCTGGATTGAGCCCTGGTGATCCGATTGTTTCCCTCGGCGCTCATCTCCTGCAGGAGGGCGCTCGCGTCAGGACTGCCTCGGAAAGCAGGAGCAACTGATGAGCCTCAATCTCTCCGCGATCGCCGTCCGCGAACGCGCTGTCACCCTATTCTTCATCCTCCTGCTGGCGGCCGCAGGCGCCTATGCCTTCCTCAGGCTCGGACGGGCGGAGGACCCCTCCTTCACGATCAAAACCCTGACGGTCACGACCGCATGGCCGGGCGCGACGGCGCGCGAGATGCAGGACCTCGTCGCGGAACCGTTGGAGAAGCGGATTCAGGAACTGACTTGGTACGATCGGGTGGAGACGACCACACGGCCAGGTTATGCGTATATGACGGTTACGCTGAAGGACAGCACACCGCCATCTAGCGTGCAGGAGGAGTTCTACCAGGCCCGCAAGAAGCTTGGGGATGAAGCCCGCAACTTGCCGTCCGGCGTTCTCGGCCCCTTCATCAACGACGAATATTCGGACGTGAGCTTCGCCCTTTATGCCCTCAAGGCGAAGGGCATGCCGATGCGTGAACTGGCTAGGCAGGCCGAGGTGATCCGCCAGGACCTCCTGCACGTGCCCGGCGTCAAGAAGATCAACATCCTCGGTGAACGTCCCGAACAGATATTCGTCGAGTTTTCCTACGCTAAACTGGCGACCCTTGGCGTCTCGGCACAGGACATTGTTGCCGCCTTGCAGCGGCAGAACACCGTCACACCGGCAGGCTCGATCGACACCCAGGGGCCGCAGGTCTTCATCCGGGTCGACGGCGCTTATGACAGTGTCCAGGCGATCGCCGACACGCCGATTGTGGCTGCGGGGCGGACGCTGAAGCTCTCCGACATCGCCGAGGTCCGCCGCGGCTACGAGGATCCTCCCACCTACCTCATCCGACATCAGGGTGAGCCCACCATCATGCTCGCGGCGGTTATGCAGGAGGGCTGGGATGGTCTGGCGCTCGGGACTGCCTTGAAGGACAGGGCCGCAGCCATCGCACAGACGCTGCCACTCGGGATGACGCTAGCCAAGGTCAGCGACCAGGCCGTCAACATCACCTCGGCGGTTGACGAATTCATGATGAAGTTCGCGATGGCGCTCGGCGTGGTGCTGCTGGTGAGCCTGCTCAGCCTCGGCTGGCGGGTCGGCATCGTTGTGGCGGCTGCCGTCCCTCTGACGCTTGCCGTCGTGTTCCTCATCATGCTGGAGACCGGCCGGTTCTTCGACCGCATCACGCTCGGCGCCCTCATCCTGGCGCTCGGTCTTCTCGTCGACGACGCGATCATCGCCATCGAGGTGATGGTGGTGAAAATGGAAGAGGGCATGGACCGCATCAAGGCAGCGGCCTACGCGTGGAGCCACACTGCGGCGCCGATGTTGTCCGGAACGCTCGTGACGATCGCCGGGTTTCTGCCGGTGGGCTTCGCGCGTTCGACGGCCGGCGAATACGCAGGCAACATCTTCTGGGTCGTGGGGTTTGCCCTCATCGTCTCCTGGATCGTTGCCGTGGTCTTCACGCCCTATCTGGGCGTCAAGATGCTGCCCGCGATCAAACCGATCGTAGGCGGTCACCACGCGATCTACGACACACCGAACTATCGGCGTCTGCGGCGGCTCATTACTTTCGCCGTGCGCCACAAATTCTTAACCTCCGGCATCGTCGCCATCGCCTTCGCGCTTTCCGGCCTCGGGATGGGCGCCGTCAAACAGCAGTTCTTCCCGACATCCGACCGCCCCGAAGTGTTGGTGGAGGTTCGTCTGCCGGAAGGGACCAGCATTGAGACAACGACCGCCACAGTCGAGAAGCTCGAACACTGGCTGGACAACCAGCCCGAGGCCAAGATCGTCACGAGCTATGTCGGTCAGGGCGCTCCCCGCTTCTTCTTTGCGATGGCGCCGGAACTGCCTGATCCTGCCTTCGCCAAGATCGTCGTGCTTACGCCGGACGCGGAGGCGCGCGAGGCTTTGAAGCACCGGCTCCGGGAGGCGGTGTCACAGGGGCTCGCACCTGAGGCCTATGTGCGCGTCACGCAGCTTGTGTTCGGACCCTACACGCCGTTTCCGGTCGAGTTTCGGGTCATGGGGCCTGATCCCGCGCAATTGTACGCTATCTCTGAAAATGCCCTCGATATCATGCGTGGCGTTCCCGATGTGCGGCAAGCGAACCGCGATTGGGGTAATCGCACACCCGTGCTCCGCTTCATCCCGGATCAGGATCGACTGAACCTCATCGGCCTCTCGCCAGCGGAGGTGGGCCGGCAGCTGCAGTTCCTCCTCACGGGCATCGCCGTCACGCAGGTCCGCGAGGACATCCGCAATGTCCCCATCGTGGCACGCAGCGCAGGCGGCGAGCGGCTGGACCCGACGCGTCTGGCGGATTTCTCACTGATGAGCCGCGACGGCCGCCCGATGCCGCTCGACCAGATCGGCCATTCGGAAATCCGTCTGGAAGAACCGATCCTGAAGCGCCGCGATCGCACGCCCGTCGTCACGATCCGCTCGGACATCAATGAGGCGACTCAGCCTCCAGAGGTTTCCAAAGAGATCATGACGGCCCTTCAGCCGCTGATCGCATCCCTTCCGGCCGGCTACCGCATCGAAATGGGTGGGTCGATCGAGGAGGCGGCCAAGGCCAACACCGCGCTGGGTAAAATCTTCCCGGCCATGATCGCCGCCATGCTGATCGTCATCATGCTGCAGGTGCGATCCTTCTCGACGATGGCCATGGTCATGCTGACGGCACCGCTCGGCGTCGTCGGCGTCGTGCCTGTGCTGCTGACCTTCAACCAGCCCTTCGGATTCAACGCCATTCTGGGCCTGATCGGACTGGCCGGCATCCTGATGCGCAATACTCTGATCCTGACCGAACAAATCAAGGAGAACCGTGCTGCCGGCCTTGACGCCTATCACGCCGTCATCGAAGCCACGGTGCAACGCACGAGGCCCGTGATCCTGACCGCACTTGCCGCCGTGCTGGCCTTCATCCCTCTCACGCACTCCGTCTTCTGGGGATCGATGGCTTACACGCTGATCGGCGGCACGGCGGCCGGCACGGTGCTGATCCTGCTGTTCCTTCCTGCGCTCTATGCCGCGTGGTTCCGGATCAAGCCGACTGCTGATGACATCCATGAGCCATCCGACTGGACGGAGGAACTGGAAGTGCAACAGCAACGGCTGCCGAACATGGCTCTGTTGTTCGGGGGAGACGGTTCCAGTTCTCGCCCGCTCGCTTTACCTGAACATACGGAGCGCCAGCTGCACGATCTTGCCGCCTACAGATGATCGTGCAGAGCGAGTACGCCGATTCATCAGCTCCGGAGACATGCATGAATCGTTCGGTCCGCACGCGAACTGATCCCGACGAGGCGCGCGCACGCATCCTGGAGGTGGCGGAGGAGCACTTTCGCCGCATCGGCTACCATAAGACGTCGGTGGCTGACATCCGAACTCGGCATGAGCCGGGCGAACGTCTACCGTTTCTTCCCCTCCAGGGATGCGATCAATGAATCCATCTGCAGGCGGGTCGTGAACGAGGTCGCTGAGATCGCCTTTGCGATCGCGCGCACGAACGCGCCAGCCTTCGAGAAACTCGACCGGCTCCTGACCGCCGTTCACCACCACAACAAGGAGCGCCGGGCAAAGCAAAACCCGCCGGGGGAAGCCTGTGTCATGGGCTTCCGATGAAGCGGCCCTGAGCGCTGTTGCCTGAGTTCTGCACCCAGCTGGCCACTACCATCCGAGCGACGGAGAAGACCATGAGCAAACGCGACATCATCCTCAGCCACCCGGTGCGTACCGCGATCGGCGCCTATAACGGCACGCTCAAGAGCGTGCCCGCTACTGAACTCGGTGCGTTGGTCGTCCGCGAGACCTTGCGTCGCGCCGCGCTCGCTGCCGATGAGATCGGCACGGTGGTGATGGGCAACGTCATCCAGGCCGGCAATCGAATGAATCCGGCGCGGCAGGCTGCCATCGGCGGCGGACTTCCGGTCTCCGCGCCGGCCATGACCGTCAACCGTGTCTGCGGCTCGGGCGCACAGGCGATCCTGACCGCCGCGCTGGAAATCGCCGCAGGCGACAGCGATGCCGCCATTGCTGGCGGCATGGAGAACATGGACCGTGCACCGTATCTGATGGATGGCGGGCGCTGGGGCTACCGGATGGGACCGGCCCAGATCCTCGACAGTATGCTGACCGATGGGCTCAACGATGCCTTTTCCGGCGAGCATTCGGGCTGGCACACGCAAGACCTCGTCACGAAGCTCCAGATCAGCCGTGCCGAGCAGGACGCCTTCGCTGCGCGTTCGCAGCAGCGCTTCTCCGCCGCGCAGAAGGCGGGCCACTTCATCGACGAGATCGTCCCTGTGGAGGTAAAAGGCCGCAAGCGAACGGAGAGCTTCGTCGTTGATGAGGCGCCGCGTCCTGAGACGACCGTCGAGACGCTCGCCCGGCTGAAGCCGGCCTTCCGTCCGGATGGCACCATCACCGCTGGCAACGCGCCGGGGCTGAACAGTGCGGCGTCCGCGATGATCGTCGCCGAGCGCGGCTTCGCCGAGGCCAAGGGGATAGAGCCGGTGGCTCGACTTGCCGGCTATGGTGTCGCCGCGGTCGAACCCGGTCTATTCGGACTTGGACCCGTGCCGGCGGTGCGCAAGGCGCTGGACCGTGCCGGCTGGACGCTTGCCGACATCGAACGCATCGAGATCAATGAAGCTTTCTCCGCCGTGCCGATCGCTGTTGTCCGCGAACTCGGCCTGTCGGAGGATATCGTCAATGTCGAAGGTGGCGCCATCGCGCATGGCCACCCGATCGGCGCTACCGGAGCAATCCTGACCACCAGGCTCCTTCACGCCATGAAGCGTGACGGCATCGCCAAGGGCATCGTCACCCTCTGCATCGGCGGCGGGCAGGGTATCGCTCTGGCCTTCGAAGCGCTCTGATCGAACGTACCTCAGAAAGCCGCCGACTGCTGCAGCTCACAAGTCCGCAGACTCAACCAACGGCTGACACGAGTCTTCAGTCGACCGGGATCGCCAATGAGCAGTACTCGGCGGCAGTCAATTGGTGTTCGGCGGGAAACGACGTGATTCTTGGGTGGCCCGCCGTGCCGGCGATTCCGCTAATCCCATCCCACCGTGGGGAACGCACATCCCGTGTCAACATGTTGCGAAGAGTGCTACGATCACACCGGTGCCGATGGAAATCGCACTTAAGGAGCCGTCCAAAATCAATGCCGTCCCAGCCGTGCGCTCGACCGCGATCTATCCGCGATAATGAGGTTCGTCGTCTAAACGAGGCGGCTCAATGATGTAGTTGCCAGAACTTAGCGAGGGAGACTTATGAAATTCGTCCGATGGAACAGCTTGGTGATCATCCTTTTTGCCGGTCTGCTGTTGTGCCAGCGAGGTTCGGGCGGAGCGCAGACGCAACAGACCGATGACTACAGTCACTTGGACATAGGTGAGCGCAGCGATGCTGTGGGCGAGCCGGCAGAAGTCCAGATGGAGCGAGCGATAGCTGCGGGTCCAAGGCATGTTACCGATTCCGCCCGGATCGTCGGTGCCGATGCGCAAGGCAAGAGAATGGTTCTGCGCGAAGGCAGCAACGGCTTCACGTGCCAACCTGGCAACCCTGTCCTTGGCCGTCCCGCGTCGTGTTCGAACGAGGCGGCGCGACAGTGGAGTGCGGATTTGGCTGCGCACAAGGCCAAGCCGACGAACACCGAGCCCGGCATCATCTACATGCTTGCTGGCGCGACGCAGCGCAGCGTGTCCGATCCGTCCGACAAGACCAGCCGGCCCGTTACGATTGGTCCACATTGGATGATCATGTGGCCGTTCGATCCGAAGACGACAGGACTGTCAGCCATGCCCAAAGACACTGGCGCGTACATCATGTTAGCCGGCACGCCATACGCCCACCTGCACATCATGGGGCAGCCGGCCGTGCACGCCAATGGAACATGTGGCCGTGCACGGCCTGGATGAGGGTGGCCCGGGGGTGGTCGAATCGTCAGAAATTCAAATGGCGCGTGCAATCGCCGCCGGACCCAAGGAAATTACCGACCAGGCCCGCATCATGGGTTTCGATGGGCAAGGCAACAGGATTGTTCTACGCGAAGGCAACAACGACTTCATCTGCCAGCCTGGCAAGCCCCAATTCGTTGCCCAACCCGCCTCATGTTACACGACGAACTCGAAGCCCCGCATCACTTACATGCTTGCGGGCGCGACACAGCGCAGCATATCCGATCCCGACGACAAGACCAGCACACCCCTCGCGATCGGTCCACATTGGATGATCATGATGCCGTTCGACCCCAAAACCACGGGGTTGCCAGTCACCTACAGCGACACGGGGGCATATATTATGTGGGCGGGAACCCGCTCGGCCCACCTGCACATCATGGGGAAGCCGTAGATCGAGATGAAGTCTGGCGGTCGAACGGCGTTCGATCTCGGCAAGGTAGCGCCCGCGGATCATTTGGTCAGCCAGATCGACAGCGTTCTCGATCTTGATTAGGCGGACACTGACTGGCCGGCCGCACTGAAACCGCATATCACGGTTCAGGACTGGGGTGTCCGGATGTTCCTCTGGGCCGCTCAACGGCTCAGGCAGCTGCCACCTTCCTCCAGATGCGTGGATTGTTCTCCAGCGCCCACCGCACGGTCTTAGGCCGGCGCCCGAGCAGGGTTTCCAGTTGGTCGGTGACGACGTCGTACCGCCCGCCGGCGACCAGCCGGGTCAGGGTCTTCAGGTGCTCCGCCACGCGCGGATTCTCGGCCAGGGCGCTGTCCACGTAGTTATCGTTCCAGGCGTCCACTTCCTCAGGGATGTAGGAGACCTGGCGCCCCAGCGCGGCCCCGTAGTCCTCCGCGAACCCGTGCATGTCCTTCAGTTCCGGACCGGTGAGTTCGTAGGACTTCGAGATGTGCGGCGCCGGGTCGACGAGGATTCTCACGCACACCTCCGCCACGTCGTAACCGGCGATGGGCGAAAGCCGCTGGAGGCCGAAAGGCAGGCGCAGTTCACCCTTGCTCAGCGGACCCAGCGCCAGCCAGGTCAGGATGGGGTTCTCGACGAAGATGGTCGCCCGCACGTTGACGCTCGGGATGCCGGACCAGTGCAGCACCTGCTCGGAGATCCAGTGGGCCCGATGCTGCGGTGACCAGTCCGTGACGAGTCCGCCGAGCCACAAACGCCGTTCCTCGCGTGGTGCGGTCATCTTCTCGAACGTCATGTACGACTGCTCGTACTCGGAGATATTGACGAAGACCTCGATGTCGCCCTGGGCGCGCGCCGCCGCAGCCATCAGGGCGACGGCGTCGGTGTAGTACGGCGACAGGCTCATACTGAAGTAGATGCGCCGGCAGCCCTTCAGTGCGGCGGCCACGTCGGCGATGTTGAGTAGGTCACCGACGAAGACCTCGGCCCCTGCCTGGCGGAGCGAGTGGGCGCGTTCGTCGTCCCGTCGCACGAAAGCGCGCACTGGGTGGCCCTGTTCGAGCAGCATGTCGACCATCGTTCTGCTCACAGCACCGATTTCGCCGGCGGCGCCGGTGATCAGGATGGGATTGCGCTCTGGCATCTATGTGTCCTCTGTCTGGTTGGGGTGGGTTCTGGGGTCTTCGAACTTGAGCGGTGCCAAGGTGTCCGCAGACTCGAGATCCGGTTCGTATTGCGCTCACCCGTTTACAACTTGCCCCTCCTCAAATCCGCACTGCCCTTGAGGATCGGAGAGTCGCTGCGCCAGTTCTCCGGTTGGACCCTCTCCCAGAGACTTCCCTTACCGAGGGCTTTCCCCACCTGGTCTTCTCGACTGAACCACTGCTCAGCAGTCCTGATCCTGTTGGGGTGGATTTCGTCGAGCAGAGCGTAATCCCTGGTGATGATTCCATATTTCCACATATTCCAGAAGCCGGTGAAATTGTCTCGGAAGCTCATGGTGCTCTTGTCCTTGGGATCGGCGTTGTATCCGGCAGGGAGATCAGCAACCCCCTTCAATGGACCGTTCCAATATGTGTTCAGATCAGTGTCGATGTATTGTGCCGGATGCCCGGTGACCTTCTCGAATGCCGCAGCCATATCGGTATAGGTCATGTGTTCGATAGCGACTTCGAGGTTCATGCCATTCGCCCGTTCTGGATGGTCGAAGAGCCAGCGAACATAGAATGCGCAATCTTCGAGCGCCACGTGGGGAACGGCTCCCTTGCCGAGAGGGACTCGCCACGTGACGACACCGTCCTCGAGGGTGGGTGTCATGGGCGTGAGCGGTGAGATCACCATCTCAATGTAGGGACCCGAAGTGAAGAGCGCTGCTCCCATCCTGTCGCTGTTCTTTTCGTTTTGAAACAGTACCCATTCGCCCATACGGCCTTTGCCGTCATAATGGCCGGTGCGGAACCTGGAGTCGTAGCCGGACTTCTTGAGGGCGTAGTCGAGGTTTCCGTAGACGAAGAACTTGATTCCTTCTTCAATCGCTATCTCGTAACTGCGGATGGCCCAGTAGGTCTCGGTTTTCTCACCGGTGTTGAACCCGTCGATGTTGATGAATGCCCCGTCACAGCCGCGAAATCCTTCCCGCAGCACGTCTTCGTCGGCGAATGACCCTTCGAGGATGGAGACCTTGCCGAGCGCGAGGAGGGCCTGGGCTCGTGGGGAGGTGGAATCGCGGGTGAGGACTCGAACGGAGTACTTCTTGTCGGCGACAAGAGCGCGGACGATGGGCATCCCTTGAGCCCCTGTGCCGCCGATGACGAAGATGGTGGAGGTGGTGTGAGAAGACATGGCTTTTGACTCCAGAGGTTGAGTACGCACGCAATCAGTACACGATCATCGGGGCGCGGTGCGGTCGATGCGGGTGAGGAAGTCGAGGAGTGCGGCGTTGACCTCGGCCGGACGCTCCTGCTGCGTCCAATGCCCGCATCCTGGCAGCACCACGGGGCCGTGAAGTTGAGGCGCGACAGCGCGCAGCGGGTTGCCCGACCCTGCCTGGCCGCGGAAAACATCGCTTAGCGAGGGGCCGCCGTCCGGGCCACGCAATGAGGTGACCATGTCACGGTCGCCCACCACGTACAGCGCAGGGACGTCGATCCCGCGCCCCCGGAAAGGCGCAAGCAGTTCGTTGTTGCGTTCGATGTTCCGGTACCAGTTGAAGGCTCCAGTGAAGGCATGCTCGCCGTGCAGGGCGAAGTCCTCGGCGTACACCTGAATGTCCTCCTCCGTCAGCCAGGCCGGGAGAGCGGGCGACTCCGGCATGGTGTCCAGGAGGCCCAGACCTTCGGGTATGACCAACGGGCGGGGCTCCCTGCCGAGCGGGTTGTCGCCTGAGGCGCCGACCAGGATGCGGCGGAAGGAGGTCGGGATGTCGCGGGCGAGCTCCGCGTCGGCGACTCCCGGCCGCTGGAAGTAAACCTGGTAGAAGCCCTCGCCGTACTGGGTGCGGGTGATTGAGGGCGGGACCATCCCGCCGGGCAGAATCGGCGGAACACTGAGCCCGGCCACGGCGCGGACTACGTCCGGGCGTAGCATCGCCGCGGTCCAAGCAACGGATGCACCCCAGTCGTGACCCATGACGACCGCCTGCTCCTCCCCCAGTTCCTCGATCAGGGCGATCACGTCGCCGACGAGGTGGAGCAGGGTGTACGACGTGACGTCCGGCGGCTGCTCGCTACGGGCGTAGCCGCGCTGGTCAGGGGCAACGACCCGGTACCCGGCCTCCACCAGCGGGCCGAACTGGTGACGCCAGGAGTACCAGCTCTCCGGCCAGCCGTGCAGCTGCAGGACCAGCGGCCCCTGCCCCTGCTCGGCGATGTGCAGCCGGACCCTGTTCACGTCGACGAAGCGGTGGGTGTGCGAACTGTCCACAAGGACCTCCCACAGCGGTTCCGGTCATATTGAACCACCTGCTGTCTGTCCCGGGTCGTGGCCGGGTTTGTCCCTGGGGTTTGTCCCGGCCACCTCGACTCTGCTTACTCCGGGCTCTAACGTTCGAGGTCACCGGGACAAGCCCGGCGACGACAGCGGGATGTGTGATTCGAAACGATCGAAATCCGCTATAGTTCAGCGATTTTGAGATTCGAATCATATCTGGCAGCTTGGTCGAGCTTGTAGGACCAAGTGCGAACGACGGGTCGCGGTTGAAGTGATCCATGGCCGCCATGATGCGGTAGCCGGCGGCATCAGGCGCACGTCATGGCCAGCTCGATCAGCTCACGCGCCCAGTACGACATTGTCGAGACAAACCCATAGAAAAACTGCTCTCGTCCGCCTTCCCGCCGACCCATCATGAGCCCGCTCCGCCGGCGCTTGCTCTCATTCCCACGGACTCATTGTTCGTGAGTCGTCTCAACGGGAGTTTTGCAGCAGATTCAGGGTAAACCGGAGAGTACAGAACTTGCTACGGTGGCCGGAGGGTATTACCGGTGATGACAATGCTGTTCCGCGTGCTAGCTGCCGAAGTCTCGCAGGCCGTCGATGTCGAGCACCGTGATCATCCGGTATTGCATCTTGATCAGCCCGGATTTCTCCAGCACCTGCAAAGCCTCACTGATCCTTTGCCGCGATGCACCAACGAGACGACCAAGCTCTTCGTTGGAGATTTCGATGCGGCCTTCGCGGCTCGGATAGAGTTGCGGATGCAGCATGTCCGCGATGGCGTGGGCGACGCGCGCTTCCGGCTCGTGCAAGCGGTCATGCTCGAACGCACCCATGAATTGCCCGAGGCGTTCGTTGAGCTGGGTCAGGATGAAGCGGTTGAAAGGGATGCTTGTGTCCAACAGCCAGAAGAAAGTGACCTCCGGCATCAACGCGACGCGCGACTCACGCAACGCAACGACATCGTATTTGCGCGCCTCCCGTTTGAGTATCGAGCCTTCGCCGAACCAGGAATTGGCGGGGAAGGTCGCAAAGGTCACGGACTTTCCGGTGGCGGATAGGCTTGCGGCCTTGACCAGTCCGTCAATCACGCCGACCCAGACGTTGGCCGGATCGCCCTTGTGGCACGCATAATTGCCGGGCTGAAGATCGCGGACGACGATCGCGGCGCGCGCACGCTGCAATTGACCGGGTGGGAGCGCGCCCGCCCATTTGCTCGCAGCCAGTAATTCGTCGAGCGACCGCATCGTGCATTCAATTGTTCGAACGGCGACAGTCTCTAACGGATTAGTCGTTTATCATAAGCCTCGGCCTTGCGGAGCGGTAGCCCGGTCTTGCGGGGCGGTAGAGACCGCCGCAACTTTCGCGACTCGCAAGGTACCAGGGAACCGCAAACGGTTATCGCGAAACGGGCATGCAAGTGCCCGAAAGAACGAAAGAAAAACAATGCGGCAAGGCGCGGATGTCCTGGCGGAGGAAATATCCATGAGATGCAACTGCCGGGCCGTATCAAGAACAGCTTGCAATTTCTGCGACAGAAACAGGGAGGAGTATAATGATAACTAACGAACGAGACAGGCGACGAGCCTCAAGTTATGTGCAGTCCGCGGTCGCGGCCGCGGCAATAGGGTTTGCGGCATCGCCGGCGGCCGCCTTAACCTGCTCGCAACTGGCCGGCAGCTTCCATCGGCCGAATACGACCATAACGACAGCGCAGACCGTTCCGGCTGGAACATTTTGTCACGCCGACCGTTCCACCCCAGTCAATTACGGGGTTGCCGCAATTCTGCCGGGTGGCAGGGTTCGCGACACCGACCAGCGACTCGCACATCAATTTTGAAGTGTGGGTGCCGGAGACCGGCTGGAATGGAAAATATCTTCAGGCCGGCTGCGGCGGCTTCTGCGGCTCGATTTCGTACAGGGGAATGGCTGAGCCGCTTCGCAGAGGGTATGCCACAGCAGCGACCGACGATGGCCATCAGGCCAGTGGCGTCGACGCGTCATGGGCTGTGGGCCATCCTGAGAAGGTGGTCGATTTCGGATATCGAGCGCTCAAGGAGACCACCGACGTTGCCAAAGATATTATCATGGCATTCAAATTGAGTGGTCCTCGTCGCTCCTATTTCATGGGCTGTTCGGACGGCGGCCGCGAAGCCTTAATGGAGGCGCAGCGATACCCGCGGGACTTCGATGGGATCGTGGCCGGGTCTCCAGCGAATTATTGGACCCATTTGTTTACCGGGTTCGTCTGGGACCAGAAAGCGCTTGCCGCAACCTCCACCGGTGATCTTTCGCAAGCCGACCTTAACGTCGTAAGCAATGCCATATTGGCACAGTGCGCCGGACACGACGGCGGGCTGAGCACGGATCAATTCCTGAACAATCCGCCGGCCTGTCGCTTCAATCCGGAAAAGCTGTCGCTGACACAGGACAAGGTCGAGGCTGTCAAGAAGATCTTTTCAGGCCCTCCCGGGATCTTCCCGGGCTATCGTGTGGGCGGCGACGAAGCGAATAACCCCGCTAACTGGCCGGCATGGCTGACGGATAGCGGCAATCCGGCCAATGGATTGCAGGGATTGTTCGGGGACAACTACTTCAAGTACATCGTGTTTCCGAACTCTGGATGGACCCCGGACTCTTTTAGCATTGCTGAAAACGCCCACCAGGCGGATGTTCGGACGGGTGCGATCTTGAATTCCATCGATCCCAATCTACGTCCCTTCAAACTGCATGGCGGCAAGTTGATTCAATATGTAGGCTGGGGTGACACCGCAATCTCGCCTGAGAACGACATCAATTACTATAACGCCGTGACCCACGTAATGGGTGGCCCGGAAGACACCCGCGAGTTCTATCGTCTCTTCATGGTCCCGGGAATGGCTCACTGTGGTGGTGGGCCCGGTGCAAATGCGTTCGGTCAAGGGGCCAACGGGCCGAACCCCTCCGATGCCGCGGACGACATCCTCACGGCGCTCGATCGATGGGTCGAAAACCGGGATGCGCCCGATAAAATCGTCGCCACGAAATACGTGAATGACGATCCGACGCAGGGCATCGCGTTCCAGCGACCGCTGTGTCCGTTCCCCCAATTTGCGAAATACAAGGGGACTGGCAGCACGACCAGTGCCGCGAGCTTTGCGTGCGTTAAACCAGATCATGATCACCATCACGATGACGATCACGATAGGGAACCAAGCAATCGCTGAACTTTGGAGACCGGCCGCAGGCGGCCAACGCCCCCGCGGCCGGTCGGCTACATGCGGAGCTTTGAAGTCGAGCCGCGCACTGATGGCGCGCGGAATTTAAGCACGTCCCGCGCATTCTGACTTAGGTCGAATAACCGTTGGAACCTCTGCGCTCTATGGCTGCCTTGGCTTCTCCAAAGAGCGCCCGTCCGCGCCAGCCGTCCATCACGTGGCAGTGCTGGTCCCGGGAGGAGGAACTGGTGGCTCCGGGTAATTTCTCGGCCACCCGCCGGACATGGGCGGGGAAGCAACCAAGTATCGTTGAACTGAGCCGCGCCCCTCTCGCGCCGCATGATGCGGGGGCGCGATCGTGACGACGACCCCGGCAAGAGAAAGTTCTGAACCGATTTTGGTGTGCGAGCGTATAAGTCGCCGGTTCGAGGGCGTGCAGGCCCTGAAGAATATCTCGGTCTCGATCAACCGAGGTGAGATCTTTGGCTTGGTCGGCCCCAACGGATCGGGCAAAACCACGCTTGTCAATGCCGTAGTGGGCTTCTACCCGCCGCAGGAAGGCCGCATTCTCTTCGAGGGCCGGCAGCTCAATGGCCTCAAGCCGCACCGCATTGCAGAAGCCGGCATCGCCCGCACCTTCCAGAACGTGGCACTCTTTCGCGGCATGAGCGTGCTCGACAACATCATGCTTGGCCGTCACATCCATATGCGCCCGTCGGCGCTGGCGACGCTGTTCTACTGGCTGTGGGGCGCGCGTGACGAGATCCGGCAGCGCGAGCTGGTCGAGGATACGATTGACTTCCTGCAGTTGCAGGACGTGCGCGATGCGCCGATCGAGACTGTCCCACTCGGACTGCAGAAGCGCATTGAGTTAGCACGCGCGTTGGTCGCGGAACCGCGACTCCTGATCCTTGACGAGCCGATGGCGGGCATGAACCAGGAAGAGAAGGAGTACATGGCGCGCTTCATCCTCGATGCACGCGAGGAACGGGCGCTGACGGTGCTGCTCATCGAGCATCATATGGATGTGGTGTCGGCGCTGTGCGATCGCATGACGGTGTTGAGCAACGGCGAACAGATTGCTGACGGCACGCCGGCCGAGGCCTTGTCTGATCCAAAGGTCATCGCGGCCTACCTCGGGAGCAAGAAGCGTCATGCGGCATGAGGCACCGGCCATGGTGGGCGAGGCGGCGGAGGTCGATCGGTAAGCAGTGCCGCGCGTTCTCGCTGGCCTCGATGGCGGTACGCTGCTCACCTTGCTGGCTGCCAATGCGGCTGCTCATGGCAAGAGCGTCGCCATGCGCGAGCGCGATCGCGGCATTTGGCGCGAGTTCACATGGAGCGACATGCTCGCCGAGGTGCTGGCCTTTGCGGCTGCTCTCGACGGCCTGGGATTTGTGCCCGGCGACGGCCTGCTCGTCATCGGCGACAACCGCCCACACCTCTATTTCGGCATGCTGGGTGCGGCCGCGCTGCGGGGCTTGCCCGCACCGGCCTATCCCGACGTGCCACCGGACGATCTCGAGTTCTTCGCGAGCAGCGGCCGTGCCCGCTTTGCGCTCGCCGAGGATCAGGAGCAGGTCGACAAGCTGCTCGAGCTGCGCGCGCGCTCGGGTTTGCCGGAAATCATCATCTATGACGATCCACGCGGGCTGTCGCACTACACACAGCTTGGCTTGGTGGCTTGGGACGAGCTGGCGCGCCGCGGCGCCGATAAGCTCAAAGCGGAGCCGCAGCTTCGCACCGATCTTGTCGCCCGCGCCAAGCCCACCGATGCTGCCGTGCTGCTGCACTCCTCCGGCACGACCGGAAAGCCCAAGGGCATCGCGCTGCAGCACCGTCGCGTGATCTCCGCGGCGCGCAATGCCGAGGCCGCCGGCTATTTCCATGTCGGCGATGAACTGGTCGCGTATCTGCCCATGGCCTGGGTGGGAGACTTCATCTTCACAGTATCGTCCGGCATCGCGCTCCGCTTCATCGTCAACATCCCCGAACGGCAGGAGACGGTACTGCACAATCTGCGCGAGGTGGCACCGACGGTCTATTTTGCATCCCCTCGCAGCTGGGATGCCATGCTTACGCACGTGCAGGTCGGCATCGCCGAGTCCACGCGCTTCAAGCGCCGGCTGTACAACTGGTTCGTGCCGCTCGCCATCGAGATCGAGCGCAACCGGCTCGGTGGCCGCCCGCCTGGAGGGCTGCGCAAAATCGTGCGTGCGATCGGCGATGCATTTGTCTTCGCGCCGCTGCGTGATCATCTCGGTCTTTCACGTGCCAAATGCGCCTTCACCGCGGGCGAGGCCATTGGCGAAGACACCTTCCTGTTCTTCCGTGCCCTCGGCCTCGACCTGAAGCAGTTCTACGGGCAGACCGAGAATTGCGCGCTCACCGCCGCGCAGATGTCCGATGACGTCAAGCTCAATACCGTCGGCAAGCCGCTACCCGGCGTGGACGTGAAAATCGGCCAGGACGGAGAGATTCTGATCCGCGCGGACAGCGTGTTCGATGGCTACCTGAACGATCCGGGTGCGACCGAGCGGGCTCTTGCCGACGGCTGGCTGCACACGGGCGATGCTGGCTACCTGGATGATGCCGGCCATCTCGTCGTGCTCGGCCGTGTCGGCGAGGTAGTCTACACCAAGGGTGGCGAACGCTATATTCCGAACTACATCGAGAACCGGTTGAAGTTCAGCCAGTACGTCAAGGATGCCGCCGTGATCGGCGCCGGCCGCGACGACCTCACCGCGCTCATCTGCATCGACATGGCGGCAGTGGGGCACTGGGCGGAGGAGAACGGTGTTACCTATGCATCCTATGCGGAGCTCTCCCAGCGCCCCGAGGTCTGCACGCTGATCGACGGCGTCGTGGCGCATGTGAACGAGCAGCTGCCGCAGGGGCTTGCCATCCGCCGTTTCGTCAACCTGCCCAAGGAATTCGATCCCGACGACGGCGAGGTGACGCGCACGCGCAAGCTGCGCCGCAATGTCATCGATGAGCGCTACGCATCGGTTATCTCCGCGCTCTACAGCGGGGCGGATTTCGTCGAGCACGAAGCGCGCATCACATACGAATCCGGCGTCACCGGCACCCTCGATCGCCGCCTCGCCATCCACACAGCACGACGTTAAGTCCGACCCATGGACACGATCTATGAAATCGCCGAGTTGTCGATCAACGGCGTCCTCGTCGGTCTCATGTACACGCTGATCGCGCTCGGGATCGTACTGGTATTCAAGTCCTCCGGCATCGCCAATTTCGCACAGGGTGCGATCGCCATGGTCGGTGCTTATCTGGCCTGGGCTGCGCTTGTGCTGCTGGGTGCGCCCGTGTGGACCGCGATTGCCTTGGCTGTTGTCGCCATGTACTTCGTCGGGCGTGGCATCGAACGGGTGGCGCTCCGACGTATGATCGGCCAGCCGGTCATCATGGTGATCATGCTGACGCTCGGGCTCGAGATCCTGCTGAGGGGCTTGGCACCCCTGCTGTTCGGTCCAGTCAAGAAGCGCCTCGACATCGGCATCGACAACGCGCCCGTGCTGCTGGGCCCCATCCTGATCGACCGCGCCTATCTCGTCAGTGGTGTGGTGGCCATCGCGCTGGTCGGATTAGCCCTCCTGTTCTTCCGCACCCGGCAGGGTGTCATGCTGCGCGCGGTGTCCGACGATCAAACCGCTGCCTGGTCGGTCGGCATCCCCGTTGAGCGGGCCATCGGCATCTCGTGGGGGTTTGCAGGCGTGGCCGCCGCGGCCGGCGGCATCCTCTGGGGTTCCGTCCAGGGCGTCGACTGGACCCTGTCGCTGCTTCTCATCAAGGCGCTGGCGGTCGCGATTCTCGGCGGGCTCGACAGTATCGTCGGCGTGCTGGTGGCCGGCCTCGTTCTCGGCATCCTGGAGAACGTCGCCCCTGTCTATCTCGAGCGTATCGGCATTTCGGGGATGCGCGACGTCGTCGCCTCGCTTGTGATCCTGCTGACAGTGATTGCACGGCCCTATGGCCTGTTCGGGCGCGAAGACATTGAGCGCGTGTAATGCTGTATCGTCTGGCCGGCATTCGTCACACCAGTTACAGCTCCGCGCGGAAGCTGTTTCCCGTGCCGTTCGACCGATGGCTGCTCATCGCCGTGCTGGCGTTGGCAGTTGCGGCACCCTTCTATCTTTCGCCCTTGCACCTCAACAGCTATCTCATGCCCTGGATCATCTGGGCGACCGCTGCGCTCGGCCTCAATTTGCTGATGGGCTGGGCCGGACAGTTGCATCTGGGCTACGCCGCCGTGATGGCAATTGGCGCCTATACGGTCATTCACGCCGTGCGCGCCGGCGTGCCGTTCGAACTCGGACTTGTTATTGGCGGACTTGCCAGCTCCGTCATCGGCCTCGCCTTTGGCGCCGCGGCCCTGCGCGTCAAAGGCCTCTACCTCGCGGTCACCACGCTTGCCATGCAGTCCGTGGTGGATTGGACCATCGTGCATGTGCCCGCCATAAGCGGCGGCAGCCAGGCGACGCTGCAGGCGCCCACAATTCGCGTGCTGGGCCAGCCGGTGCTCACGGACTGGGGTCGCTACTGGCTCGCCCTCGTCATCTGCGTGCTGGTCACGAGCTTCCTGCTCAATACGCAGCGCACCAGCTTCGGCCGTGCGTTGGTCGCCGTGCGGGAGAAGGATTTCGCTGCGGCGATCATCGGAGTCAGCCCGCTCAAGTACAAGCTCCTTGCGTTCTGGTGCTCATCCTTCATCGGCGGGGTCGCGGGGGCGGTGCTCGCCTTCTGCTATTACCGGGCCGTCACCCCTGAGCAGTTCCATCTCGAGGTGTCGATCCAGATCGTGGCGATGGTCATCGTCGGCGGCCTCGGCAGCGTTCTCGGCAGCTTTTTCGGTGCGGGCCTCGTGCTGTTGGCGCCGATCATGCTCAACAATAGCGTGGGCTGGCTGGCGGCGGCCGCCAACCTGTCGCTGACGCCTGAGGCCTTGTCCCACATTCCACTGGTACTTTATGGCGGGCTGATCGTCGGCTTTCTGCTGTTCGAACCGCTCGGTCTTGCGAAGATCTATGACAACATCCGCAACTATTTTCTCGTCTGGCCTTTCCGCCATGCGCGACATTGACACTTGGAACGACAACAACGGCAACGGAGGAATGACATGCTAAAATCACTTGCAACTCTCGTAGGCGCCGCCACGCTCGCACTCGCGTTCAACGGGGCTTGGGCCCAGGAAAAGGTCATCAAGTTCGGCTTCGCGCAGGATTTCACCAAGGTCTATACGTTCGTCAGCTCCGAATACAGCCAGGGTCAACGCGACTACCTCTCGTTGATCAATGCTCGAGGCGGCATTAAGGGCTACACGTTCCAGGCCACCGTCGTCGATCATGGCAACGAGCCGCAGCGCGGCATCGAGGCTTACGAGCGCTTCAAAGCCGACGGCGTCGTGCTGATGGATTTCTTCTCAACACCGGTGTCGCGGGCAATCGTGCCGCGTGCGATCAAGGAGGGGCAGAACGTCCTCACCCTGTTCCATGGCCGCTCGGATGCCGCTGACGGCGAAATCTTCCCGACGATCTTCCCAGCGGGCGCCCTGTACTGGTCGCAGGCCGCCGTCATTCTCAAGTACATCGCCGACCAGGAAAAGGGTGACCTGAAGGGCAAAAAGATCGCGCTTGTCGGGATCGACTCGCCGTTCGGCAAGGAGCCGCTGCCGATCTTCCAGGCCGTGAGTGCCAAGCAAGGCTTCGAACTGCAAACCTTCTTCTATCCTTCGCCTGGCAACGAGCAATCGTCCTCCTGGACGGCGGTGCGGCGCTTCAATCCCGATTGGGTTGTGATCTGGGGAGCGGGCGGCGGCCAGACCGTCTCTCTGCGCGACGCGATCCGTAACGGCATCAAGCTCGACCGGCTGCTGTCGGTGATCTGGCTGTCGGAGACCGACACCGAGATCGTCGGCAAGGATGCCGCCAAGGGCGTGCTGCGCTTCGAAGGCGCCGCCTACGGCCGTGATAATCCGGTGGTCAAGGCGATCCAGGACGAGGTGGTTGCCAAGGGCAAAGGTGCTGGCCCGGCAGAGAAGGTCGCCAGCAGCTACTACAATGTCGGTGTCGCCGGTATGTCGATTGTAGTGGAAGCGGTGCGTATCGCCATCGAGAAGGGCCAGCCGATCACGGCAGCCACGCTTCGGCAGGGTCTCGAGCAGGTCAAGGATTTCAATGCCCAGGGACTTATTCCCCCGATCACAATCACGCCCAAGGACCATCAGGGCGGCGGCCGCGGACGCATCTCGCAGTGGGATGGTGTCAAATGGGTGCCGAAGACCGACTGGTATGCAGCCCATCAAGATGTCGTCTGGGACCTGATCAAGAAGAACGCCGAAGAGTTCAAGAAGGCGAACTGAGCGACGGCGGCCAGATCGATGCTCTCAATCGAGAATATCGAGGTGGTCTATGACCGCGTCTTCCTCGCGATCAAGGGCGTGTCGCTCGAGGTCGCAGAGGGAGGCGCGGTCGCCTTGCTGGGCTCGAACGGTGCCGGCAAGAGTACGACGTTAAAAGCCGTCTCGGGCTTGCTGGCGCCAGAGCGAGGTGAAGTGACCCGCGGCGAGCTGCGCTTTCGCGGCAAGAATCTCGTCGCCCTGACAGCACCGCAGCGCGTTCGTCTCGGCGTCGCCCAGGTGCTCGAGGGGCGGCGTGTGTTCGGCCACATGACGCCGCTCGAAAATCTTATCGCTGCAACCTCCATGCACAAGAGCCGCACCAAAGTCGCTGACCTGACGGAACGCGTGTTCACCTATTTCCCGCGGCTCAGGCAGCGCGCGTCGGCGCAGGCCGGTTATCTCTCGGGGGGCGAGCAGCAGATGCTGGCGATCGGCCGCGCGTTAATGACTGAACCGAAGCTGCTCACGATGGACGAGCCGAGCCTGGGGCTGTCGCCTTATCTGGTGGATGAGATCTTCGACATCATCCAGCGCATCAATCGCGAGACGCGCGTTGGCATCCTGCTCGTGGAGCAGAATGCGACCGCTGCCCTCGACATCGTCGATCACGCTTATCTGATGGAGAACGGTCGGATCGTGATGGGCGGCACGGCGGACGCGCTCAAGAAAAACCCCGACGTGCAGGAGTTCTATCTCGGCAGCGGCGGCCGGGTGGAATACAGGAACGTCAAGCACTACCGCCGCCGCAAGCGGTGGCTGGCATAGGCGCGATTGATAGAAAGATAACGCATCATGGTTGGGCTGTTCGACGCCTTGGAGGCGACCGATCCGAAGAAGCGAGAAGTGACGCTGTTTGCCAACCTCGTTCGGGCGTTAGCGCGCGCCAAAGACGATCAATTGTTCTGGAGGGATCGGCTGCAGGGCATACATCTCGACACCGTTGTGTCGCGCGAGGCCCTTGCTAGACTGCCGGTGCTGCGCAAATCGGACCTTTGCGATCTGCAGCATCGGGATCTGCCGTTCGGTGGACTAAACGCAACTCCGCCTCGCGAGCTTGCCCGGCTATTCATGTCACCGGGGCCAATCTTTGAGCCCGGAGGCTACGGGCCCGACTGGTGGGGCGCCGCGCGCGCCCTCTTTGCTGCGGGTTTTCGCCGAGGTGACATCGTCCTCAACACGTTCTCCTATCACCTGACTCCAGCTGGTGCGATGTTCGAGAGCGGTGCACACGCCCTCGGCTGCGCGGTAATTCCAGCCGGCCCAGGCAACACGGAACAACAACTAGCAGCGATTGCCCATTACCGGCCGTGCGCCTATGTCGGCACGCCGGACTTCCTGAAAATCCTACTCGACAAGGCGAAAGAAGGCGATCGACACACCAACTCTATCCAGCGCGCCGTGGTGTCTGGTGCAACCTTTCCGTCATCGCTCAAAGCCGAATTTCGCGAGCGTGGGCTCAGCGTGTACGAAGCTTACGGCACAGCCGAGCTTGGCATCATAGCCTATGAGACCAATGGACCCGGTCTCGTTGTAAACGAGGGCATCATTCTGGAGATCGTGCGCGTTGGCACAGGCGAACCCGTCCCTGACGGCGACCTGGGAGAGGTCGTGGTGACAGGGGTCAATCCCGACTACCCACTGTTTCGCTTCGCTACTGGCGATCTCTCATGCGTCATCGACAGATCAGAGCTCGACGGTCGCACCAATATGCGCATCAAAGGCTGGCTTGGTCGTGCCAACCAGACCACCAAGATCAGAGGTATGTTCATTCATCCCGAACAGATCACCGCGATTGCGCAGATCTATCCGGCTCTCGGGCGGCTGCGTCTCGTGGTCACGCGTGTGGGCGAGCAAGACGGCTTAAGGCTACTGGCCGAGCATTCTGACGGATCACTCAAGGATCATCTCTCCGCCAGGTTTTCTGATCTCACAAAACTGCGAGGCGATGTTGAGATCGTTCCGCTTGGCTCATTGCCGAACGATGGAAAGATCATCGACGATCAGCGCGCACAGAGTTAAGGCCTGATGCTCTTAATGAGGACCAGAAGGGGTAACACCGCCAGGGAGACGGATCATGTCCGGGCAAATGGACTTTCTGCTAGGCGAAGTCGCGGACGCGATACGCGAAACGACGACGCGATTGGCCGTAGACCGCATCACCCCCTGTCACTGCGGAAGTTGATGCCACCAATACCTTTGTCCAGGAGCTCTGGCTAGAAATGGGCGCTTTGGGGCTGCGCGGCATAACCGTCGAGGAAGCATTCGGCGGCCTGGGCCTCGGCTATCTTGAGCACGTCCTCGTAATGGAGGAGGTTCATGCGCTTCAGCGCGATCGGCCTGTGTACCGGTCGATATTTCGCTCGCCACCGCCCGTCAGAGCGGCCTTCGCGCCTTAAGACCATTGCGCCTCAGTTCGGCGCGGAAGAATTCGCGGCCTTGCCTCTCTATACTATGTTCTTCGGTCTGCACCGCCGGCCGCTGCCTGGGGCTGACGACGAGTGCCTATCGACATCGTTTCTCGCCTGGAGCGCAACGCCACGAGTTCCAGAATGGACAATGCGATCGCAGCCGTCGGCCTGAGCGCGGCGCACTGAACGAGAAGTTGGAGGCGATTTGCTGGTGCCGGCTTCAAGCCTCGAACGAGCAATGCTCCCTACTTCCCAGGGGCTTGATGAACACTTCCATCCCCACAATGCTGCCGCGTCCCTACCCGGAGGGTGGGATAGATGAGCGGAAGATCTCACGGCCGGGGAAGTGTCATAATGTTATCGCGGCAGTGTCTCGGTTCGGGACGCTTCGAAACTGGCCAGCAATGAGATCCGCACCGACGTTCGTTAAGAACGGCAAATCGGCTGTATTCGATTGATGAGCGCGCCGTCCGTACGTATCGGCTTGCTGCGGCGAGAGATGAGCTGATGCAATGATTATGCACCAGGACGATGCCTGCAAGCTGGATTGGATTAAGAGTGGCACGAACCGTATTGGCGGCTGGTCTCCACCCGGCCTCGGGGTCGTTTCGGGGTGGGCCCCACTCCAAGAGCCGCATCAAGCCGAGATGATCGCACGACATTATGAACGCCTTGCGCCGTTGAGATGCAGTCTGGCCCGGTATTGGCATCAGGGCGACCATCGCGGGAGGGCAGAGCAAAAGCGGCGCCTTAGTGTAGCGCGATAGCCTTGATGAGAGAGCGGCGATAATGTGGATGGCGATCTGGTGTCGCGGCGGTCGAATGATGACCGTGCTCATTCTCGCGTGCAAGACAAATGTCATCGGGGTTTATTGCGGCGTATCAAGCCGTGTGGCACTTCCGTGGGCGACGTGGTTACACGGTAACCTTGCGGCGCGGCCGCGACGGAGAGCTTCCGGCTTTTTTCGAAGGCCTGGTCTTGTGCCGGATGGACGCTTGGTGACGACGCTGCTGGTGGCCGTCGAGATAGGCGGTGTGCTGGTGGGGCGGAAGCCTGTTGAGGAGGGCGCGTTCGGCGTCTGCGGCCAGCTTCTCGATCATTTTGGTTACCGTGTAACCGTAGTGGCGAGCGAGGCGTCCGAGTTGTGCCTTGGCCTGAACGCTGACGAAGAGCTGGATGCGCTGCTTGGCACCGTCGACGCCAAGATGGCGATCGCGATAGCGCTGCTGCTTCTCGGCCGAGGTCAGAGCCATGATCATCCTCTTGGTTACGGTGTAACTGACAAGGCTGGCCCCGATTGGTTACACCGTAACCGATGACGGGACAAGCCTCGGGGCAAGCCTGCCCTGGTTACTTGTCGCGGAGCGACAATCAACCGATGGCTTTCACTCGGGGGTTTTGGGCATCGCCCGCGACGGCGGTGGCCGGGAACCGCGTGTTCGCCCCAGGAGGTGCGGCGCCGGCAGCTCGACGTTTATCTCCAGGATCGTTGCGTGGCGAACGAGGCGGTCGACAACGGCAAGGGTCATGGTGGGGGTCGGGAAGGACCTTGCCCCATTTGCGATTGGCGATTATGAGGATCGAACGGCGGTCGTAGCGAGCGCTGATGAGCTCGAATAGCAGCTGGTCTCGGCACAGGGCCGATGTTCGTCGCGCCGGCCCAAGACAATCAGTGATTCACTTCGCTGCGGCGATCGCGAGCAGAGCCTGGAGAAACGCCGCACTTGGCGAAGCGCCATTCTGAGGTTCTCGATCGTGACCATGAATGGGTGGCGTCTTCATAAGTGATCAGCGACTGCACGTGGCCTATTGAACTGGAATCACGATGAGCCCGCCCTCACTGCGCGTGTGAGCGAGAACGACAAATCGACGCCACAGCGGGCAACGTTGGATGTCGTGCAACGCACCCTTGAAGCAGCCGGCATCTGAGTTTATTCCGGACAATGGCGGTGGTCCGGGTGTCCGCCTCCGCAATTCCGCCCCTGCGAAGCCCAGCAGGACGTCAAGGCCAGTTCCGGCTACAAAGGACAGGGCGTCCCAAGAGACTCATCCAGGCGTTCCTAGCTGCTTCCCTGCGCTAGCTGCGAGGAGCGGGCGCGAGCCGCCTCTGGATTGCCGCTGCTTCCCTCATGCTTCCCGCGCCACCCCTTACCTTGGGGAAGCACTGCCCGCTAAGCCATTGGTTTCGTGGTGCCGCAAGAGGCCGTTACGAGACGAAGTTTGCTGTTGTTGTCGCGGCGGCCCCCGTGCTCAGCACGCGAAGGCAGTCGCAGCGCGATAGTGACGGTAGCGCTCCTCCGCTACCAAATTCAGGCGGCGATCAGAAGCCAGTCCGGTCACCACCATACACGTCTTGTACACAGCTATACAAAGCGCTCAGTTTGCATTGCCGAAGAGGACCGGCAGCCGTCGCGTTCCGCGCACGGTGCCCTCAGACCAAGTGACGCGGCCGGCCGCGTCGAGACGGAAATCCGGAATACGCTTGAGCCATTCTTCGATCGCAACTGTCATCTCCATACGCGCGAGATTGGAGCCGACGCAGCGGTGGATGCCAAGGCCGAAGGCGACATGGCGATTTTCCTTGCGATCAATCACAACCTTGTGGGCATCCGGAAATATTGCGGGATCGCGATTGGCGGCGGGAAACGACAACAGCACCATGTTGCCCGGCTTGACCGGGCAGCCGCTGACGGTCGTTTCCGTCATCACCTCACGCGTCATCGTCACCGGCGAATAGGCGCGCAGGAATTCCTCGATTGCGATCGGCATCAATTTGGGCTCTGCGAGCAGTCGCTCGCGGTCCGGTGGCGTTCTGGCGAGATGCCATAGGGAAGAGCCGATCGCGCTCCAGGTGGTATCGATGCCGGCGATCAGGAGCAGCCGTAGCGATCCGAGCACATGCGCATCGGACAGCGGATCGCCGTTCTTGTCCTTTGCATTCATCAGCGTGGAGATCAGATCGTCGGTCGGGGATTTCTTGCGCTGCGCGATATGGCCGGCGAAATAGGCCGACATCTCGTGAATCGCGTTCATCAACCCGTCATTGTTCTTGATGCCGAGCTCGAGAATTTCATGGATCCATTTGATGAAGAGGTCGCCATCCTCTTCGGGGATCCCGAGCATGTGGGCAATGGTGCGAACCGGAATGAGCTTGGTGTAGCGCGCGGCCGCATCACACTTGCCGTCATTGACGAATTCGTCAATCAGGGCATTGCAGATTGCGCGAACCCGGGGCTCGAGTTTCTTGACCGCATCCGGCGTAAACGACGGCAGCAGCAACTGTTTTGCGGGCTTGTGCTCCGGCGGATCGGAGGTAATGGGTGGCGACGGGATAAGCTCGGGCCGCACGTCGCGCACGATCACACGTCGCGACGAGAAATGCCCGGTGTCGTAGGCGATTTCTTTGACGGCGTCGTAGGTGGTCGGCAGGTAGCAACCGAGAAAGCGTTCGGTGTGGACCATCGGGCGGTGCGCCCGCAACTCCTCCCAGATCGGAAACGGATTTTCCGTCCAGCGCGGATCGGTATGATCGAAATCGTTAATCCAGTCTGTCACCGGAGGATGTTCGGGCATGGCGCTGGCAGAATCGGACATCGGGCTATTCCTCTGCTTGTTCACTCAGGCCAAGTGTTCGACGGCATGAATGTTTTCGAGGTCAGGTTCACTCCTCGTTCACGTCAATCGCAATCTCCGGACAATTGGACCTCGCGAGCCAGGCCTTGTCCTTAAGGCCCGCCGGTACCGAGCCGTCGCCGCGCACATGTGCGTTTCCGAATTCATCGAGATCGAACAGTTCCGGCGCCAGCGACTTGCAGCGCGCGTGACCCTGACATTTCTCCTGGTCGACGCGTATCTTTAGCTTTCCGGACATGACGAGCGTTTCCCTTGGTTGACCGCGCTTTACTGCGCGTTGCGTTCCCTATGGACTTGACCGCGCAGGCATGTGGCCGGGCTTTGAAATTATAGGCTATTACATTTGCAGCGCGGTTGTGCTGTCAAGCGATCAGCTCGTCCTCGCGCTCGCCGTGCTTTTTCGAATCACGAGTTCGGCCGCGAGCCTTGTTTCCCTCTCAGGAGGCAAGTCGCCATCAATCAGTTTCAGGAGCAGTTCGGCGGCCCTTTCACCGATCTCTCGTCTCGCCTGCCGTACAGTTGTTATCGGCGGGTTGTAAGCCTCCGCAAATTCGATGTCGTCGAAGCCCGCGATCGAAACATCGCTTGGAACGGTAACGCCAGCAGCCGACAGGCCCCGGATCAGCCCCATCGCCATTTCATCGTTGCACGCGAAGATCGCGTCCGGAAGCTTTGGCTTAGATAGATAGGCCTCAGCCGCCGCCTCACCCGACTCCAGCGTGAAATCGCCGGACGTGACCAGCGCAGGATCGTACCGCAGGCGGGCTTCACGCAGCGCGTCCTTGTAGCCGGCGAAGCGCTCATGCTCGAGGACGTTTGTGGCGGGGCCTCGGACATATCCGATGCGCTTGTGCCCAAGCGACGCGAGGTACGCCGTCATCACTCGCGCGGCCTCGCGATTTTCGGTCTCGATATGAGGAAACGGTGCGTTCGGAATCCGCTCGCACAGGCTCACCGTTGGCACCGAAGCATGTCTCTTGGAGCGCGGAAGAATCGAGCGGCCGTTCAACAAAAGGACGCCGTCCACACGCCCGGCCAAGATGAATTCAGCGTATTGCGCCTCACGCGCCGGATCGTTACGCGTATCGGCGATGATGAGACTGTACCCGCGGGCGACCAGCGTATCCGAGATGCCGCGGAGAATGCGGGAAAAGAACACGTTGCTGAAGTCGGGAAGCACCGCGAGAATTGTTCTCGTCTTGTTTGTTCGTAGATTCCTCGCGGCGAGATTTGGCACGTAGCCGATCTTACGCACCCCCTCCAGCACGATCGCGCGGGTGCGAACTGTCACCTTCTCCGGCGTGGCGAGGGTGCGGCTGACCGTCGCGGTCGAAATGCCTGCCCAGCGCGCGACGTCGCTGATTGTCGGTTTGCGGGGCAGGCGCTGGTCCATGGACAAATCCCTCTCTAACTCCGAGACCGATGCATCGCGTCGCCCGACTGGACGGGCTTGACTCTGCTTTTCGCTCAGCGCCAATATTAGCAAAATGTAATCGATTACAACAATCAACGTTCATGTGGGAGGAAGGCCATGAAGCTCAGGACGGCTGCGACCGCTTTGGCGCTGATCTGGTCCGCCGGCGCCAATGCCCAGGACATGAAAGCCGAGGTCATTCATTGGTGGACTTCAGGCGGCGAGTCTGCTGCCGTCAAGGTTTTTGCCGATCAGTTCACCAAGGCTGGCGGCGCCTGGATTGACAACGCGATCGCGGGCGGCGTGAGCGCGCGCGCCGTAGCGATCAATCGCACGATCGGCGGCAATCCGCCGACAGCCATGCAGTTCAATACCGGCAAGCAGTTCGACGAGCTCGTCGAAGGGAATCTGCTTTCGGACGTCGAGGCGGTCGCAAACGAAAACAAGTGGCGCACCTTCATGCCTGAAGCGATCGTCAAGGCGACGACCCGCAATGGTAAGATGTACGCCGTTCCGATTAACATCCATGGCCAGAACTGGCTCTTCTACAATAAGACCGTGCTCGGGAAGGCGGGCGCGGCCGCGCCCACCAACTGGACCGACGTCTTCACGGTGCTCGAAAAGATCAAAGCCGCCGGGCTGATCCCGCTGGCCTTCAGCGGCGTCAAAGTCTGGGAACGCAACCTGTTCAATGCCGTGCTGGTCGGACAGGGCGGAGCCACAATGTTCGAAGGCATCTATGGCAAACGCGATGCGGCGCTCGCCGCTAGTGCGGAGTTCAAAGCCGTTGCAGCGACCTATGCGAGGTTGCGCGGCTATGTCGATGCAGGGTCTCCCGGCCGCAACTGGAACGACGCAACGACGCTGGTGATCCAAGGCAAAGCCGGCATGCAAATCATGGGCGACTGGGCCAAAGGCGAATTTGTCGCCGCGGGCCAGACGGCCGGCAAGGAATACGACTGCACCATTTTGTCCAACAAGGGGACCGGCTACGTGATGGGCGGGGATGTGTTTGCCTTTCCCAAGCTGAAGGACCCGGCGCAGGTGAAGGCTCAACTCGCGCTCGCCAAGATCATGCTTGAGCCCGATGCGCAGCTCGAATTCGCGCAGAAGAAAGGCTCGATTCCGGTTCGTCTCGATCTTGACTCGAGCTCGCTCGATGTCTGCGCTCAGAAAGCTATGAAGTGGCTTGCCGATAAGAGCCAGCAGGTCCCGGCGCAAGAGATGCTGTCGCCGCCGGCGCTCACGGGCGCCATTGAGGACGCGATCTCGCAGTATTGGAATACGCCTTCGATGAATGCCGATTCGTTTGCGACGAAAGTCGTGGGCATTCTCAGGGACTCCTACTGAACTTGTCAGAGGCGCATCTGCGCCACGTTGCAGCGCAGGCGTTGCCGCTTTGGATTGAACGCCCATGGCTATTCAGCCGTTGCGCCTGTCGTCCCGGTTGGCTGCGTTGTTGGCGCTTGCTCCTGCTTTCGCCGTGTTCTTTGTCGTCTACATCGGCGCAACCGGCTGGACGATCTGGGTCTCGCTTACCAATTCGCGGATGCTGCCAAGCTCGGTGCTCGTCGGCCTTCGTCAATATGAGTCGCTCTTCGCGAACGAGCGTTGGCTCGTCTCGGTCCATAACCTGATCGTCTTCGGTGTGCTGTTTGTCGCGGTGAGCATCGCTCTCGGATTTGCGTTGGCGATCGCCATCGATCAGAGCGTTCGAGCCGAAAACCTCCTGCGCTCGATCTATCTTTATCCGTTTTCGATGTCGTTTATCGTGACCGGCCTCGTCTGGCAGTGGGTGCTCAACCCGACCTACGGAATCGAGAAGCTGGCGCGCAGCTGGGGTTTCGACGCATTCCGCTTCGACTGGATCGTCCGACAGGACACGGTGATCTACACGCTGGTGATTGCTGGCGTCTGGCATGCCGCGGGACTCGTTATGGCGATCATGCTCGCTGGATTGCGCGGCATCGATGACGATATCTGGAAGGCCGCCAGAATCGACGGCGTCAGGCCGTGGCGCGTTTATGTCTCGATCGTCACGCCGATGCTCGGCGCAAGCTTCGCAACCGCGGGGGTGCTTTTGTCGGTGAGTGTCGTGCGCCTTTATGATCTTGTCGTCGCCATGACAAACGGAGGACCGGGGTTTGGCTCGGAGGTCCCGGCGAAGTTCGTGATGGATCATCTTTTCGAGCGACAAAACCTGGGGCTCGCGACCGCCGCGGCAACCTCGATGCTGATCACCGTTGCCGCTGTTGCCGCGCCGTTCCTCTACTGGCAGGCCAAGCGCCAGCGCCTGGCGGTGCGGTGATGGCAAGCATCGCGATAGTTAAGCCATGGGGATCGAAGCCGCAGCGTGTGACGCCGGCAAAGATCGGGATCTACGCCTTCCTTGTCATCACCGCCTTGTTCTTCGCGACCCCGCTGTATGTCATGCTCGTGACATCGCTGAAAACGATGCAAGAAATTCGTCTCGGCAATATCTTTGCATTTCCGTCGGATGTGACGTTCTCGGCATGGGTCAAGGCCTGGTCCAGCGCCTGCACCGGACTCAATTGCAACGGCATCCAAGTCGGCTTCTTCAACTCGGTGAAAATTCTCGTCCCTTCCGTCGCAATCTCAATCACGGTCGGGTCGCTGACCGGATACGCCCTCTCGTATTGGCGCGTCCGCGGCGCCGGCATCCTGTTCGGCGCGATGATGATCGTCGCGTTCATTCCGGCTCAGGTATTCATCTATCCCCTGGTGCGCATCTTCTCCGTGCTCAGCATAAACAATTCGCTGTTCGGCATCATCGTCGTCCACACCATCTTCGGGTTGCCGATGATGACGCTGCTGTTCCGCAATTACTTCGCATCCCTTCCGCCCGAGCTTTTCAAGGCAGCACGCGTCGACGGCGCGGGATTCTTTCGCATCTTCTGGTCGATCATGCTGCCAATGGCGACGCCCATGCTCGTCGTCGCAGTCATTCTGCAAGTGACCGGCATCTGGAACGACTTCATTCTCGGTCTTGTCTTCGCCGGACGCGAGAATCTGCCGATGACCGTCCAACTTAATAACATCGTCAATTCGACGCAGGGTGAGCGCGCCTACAATGTGGACATGGCGGCCACCTTGCTGACCGCGCTGGTCCCGCTCGTCGTCTACTTTGCCTCTGGCCGCTGGTTTGTGCGCGGCATTGCGGCGGGCGCCGTAAAGGGCTGACGCCGTGAAGAACCCGTGCAACGTCGACATCAGAGGCGTGGAGATCGGGTACGGCGCCGTCAAAGTGCTGGGGAAGCTTGATCTTGAGGTCGCAGAGTCGGAGTTCGTCGTGCTGCTCGGGCCATCCGGCTGCGGCAAATCCACTTTACTCAATGCCATTGCGGGCCTGATCGAGATCCAAGCGGGCCAGATCTGGATTGGCGGGCGGAATGTGACCTGGGACGAACCGAAGGATCGCGGCATCGCGATGGTGTTCCAGTCCTACGCGCTTTATCCGCGCATGACTGTGCGCAGAAATATGTCATTTGGCCTGAGGGTCGCGGGCCTGCCACACGCGGAAATCGCCCGCCGGGTCGACCAGGTGGCGCAGATGCTTAAGATCACTGAGCTCCTGGACCGCAAGCCCTCCGAGCTCTCCGGCGGCCAGCGGCAACGCGTTGCAATCGGCCGCGCGCTCGTTCGCGAGGTCGGTGTCTATCTGTTGGATGAGCCCCTTTCGAATCTGGACGCGCAACTGCGCGTCGAGTTGCGGGTCGAAATCAAGCGGCTGCATCAGCGTCTGAAGGCAACGATGATCTACGTCACGCACGACCAGATCGAAGCCCTGACGCTCGCCGATCGCATAGCCGTGATGAAGGACCGGATCATCCAGCAGGTCGGTACTCCGCAGGAGGTCTACCAGCGCCCGGCAAATCGGTTCGTCGCTTCCTTTGTCGGATCGCCGAGCATGAATTTCGTGGCCGGTCAGCTGCGGTTCGACGCCGGCGGGGCGGTATTCACGGCAAACGATTTCAAATTTCCGCTGCAAGGCTATGAATTCTCCACGGCGGCGCCAGACGGCGCCGCCGTGGAGCTTGGCGTCCGCCCCGAACACATCGAGGTAGCCGCAAACGGCAGAGAACTCTCGATTGAGATGGTCGAGCCGATGGGCAGCGATCTCCTCGCCTGGACCAAGCTGGGCGGCGCGCCGATCTCTCTGCGCCTCCCTGTTGAATCGCCAAGCAAAACAGGCGATCGCGTCGCGGTCACGATCTCGCCCGCCAAGGTGAGTTTGTTCGATCGTACCTCTGGACGGCGACTGTGATGTCACTCGCAGCAGGATCTCTCGCATGAAGCCAGTCGACGGGCTTTCCTTTCAGCTCTACTCCGCGCGCGCGCTCGAGCCGATCGAGAGGCAATTCGAGCTGCTCGCGGAGCTCCGATACAGACGCGTCGAGCCGTTTGGCGGCCTCCTGGGCGATCCTGCCCGCCTCAGACGGCTTCTCGACAGGCACGGGATGACGGCGCCAAGCTGCCATGTCGGTATGGATCGTTTGCGTGCGGACGCCAGGGCGATGACGAAAATCTGCAAGGATTTGGGCATCGAGACGATCTTTGCGCCGGCGCCGCCCATTGGCGAACGCGACGGCGGCGAAGCGGCGTGGCGCGCCCTTGGCAAAGAGCTCGCGCAGCTGGGCAAGGCGGTGAATGCCGAAGGTCTCGCCCTCGGCTGGCACAATCACAACTGGGAATACCGGAAGGCCGTGGACGGCAGATTCTATCTGGACATCATGTTCGCCGAAGCGCCGGATCTTCTCTGGCAAGCTGACGTTGCGTGGATCGTGCGTGGCGGTGCCGATCCCGTCACCGAGCTCAGACGCCACATGGGCCGCCTCGTTGCCTGCCACATCAAGGATATCGCCCCGCCCGGGCAATGCCTGGACGAAGATGGCTGGGCGGATCCGGGCCACGGGGTGCTCGATTGGCACGCGCTGCAAGCCGTCATGAAGGAAGCCGGCGTGAAATTGTTCGTCGTCGAGCATGACAAGCCGAACGACGTCGCACGCTTTGCGCGTCGCGCCGGCGCGACTGTTTCAAGTTGGTCGTGAGGGCGAAATGGCACTCGGCGTCGGCATCATCGGCTGCGGGACGATCTGTGGCATATACATGCAGAACATGAGCCGTTTTCCGGGGCTCAAGCTCGTCGCTTGCGCGGACATTCGCGAGGAGGCGGCGCGATCCGCTGCGGCAAAGTATGGTATTTCGGCCCGCGGCATCGATGGACTGCTGGCGAGCTCGGATATTGACGTCGTCGTGAACCTGACGGTGCCGGTTGCGCACTTCGCGGTGAGTCAGGCAGCCCTTAGCGCGGGAAAACACGTTTTCAGCGAGAAACCGCTCTGTACCGAGGCCGAACACGGCCACGCGCTGGTCACCGAGGCTGAAGGGCGCAGCCTCAAGCTCGGCTGCGCGCCGGATACCTTTCTCGGCGCTGGAGGACGGCTGGCACGAGAACTAATCGATTCAGAATCGATCGGGCGAGTACTCTCCGGCACCTGCTTTCTGATGTCGCACGGGATGGAGCACTGGCATCCGGACCCTGAGTTTTTCTTCAAACCGGGCGGCGGACCGATCCTGGACATGGCGCCTTATTATCTGGCAGCTCTGGTCAATCTCATTGGACCGGTTGCGAGCGTGCAGGCGCGCACGTCAACCGCCTTTGCCGAGCGCATCATTACCGCCGACGGACCACGCAAAGGCCATGCGATCAAGGTCGAGACGCCGACGACAGCGATGGCCCTAGTCCGGTTCGCGAGCGGAGCGGACATTGTGTTTGCCATGAGCTGGGATGTATGGAAGCACGGCCATTTACCCATCGAGCTATATGGAACGGAAGGATCGCTCCGCGTGCCCGACCCAAATTTTTTTGGTGGCGTCGTGGAATATAGCGAGCGCGGCGGCGACTGGATCAGCATCGATTCAAGTGGCAGGCCATTCGGCAAGCCGAATTGGCGCTCGCCCGCCTGGCCTGCCACCATGCCCGACCGCGCAAACTACCGCTGCCTTGGCGTTGCTGAACTCGCCGGCGCGATAAGCCGCAGTGCACCGCATCGATCGTCCGGCGCACTTGCAAGCCATGTGCTCGACGCGATGCACGCGATCCTGCGCGCAGGCGAGCAAGGCGGGGAGGTCCAGGTAAAGTCGTGCGTCGAGCGGCCTGCGACGTTTACTGACTTTGATGCGGCCGCTCTCACCGGCGTTTGACCGAGATGGTGACGGCATGCCAGCGACAGTGAAAGGGCCCGCGATCTTTCTGGCGCAGTTCGCGAGCGACACTACGCCTTTCAACTCGTTCGAGGCCATCTGCGGTTGGGCGGCGGGGCTCGGATATAAGGGAGTCCAGATTCCGACCTGGGACGCTCGGCTGTTTAATCTGGACAAGGCTGCATCGTCGCAGGCCTATTGCGACGAGATTAAAGGTGTGGCTGCTCAACACGGCCTTGCGATCACCGAACTGTCAACGCATCTTCAGGGCCAACTCGTCGCCGTGCATCCCGCCTATGACGAGGCATTCGACGGGTTCGCCCCTGCTTATGTGAGAGGCAATCCGAGAGTCCGGCAGACCTGGGCCGTTGAGCAGCTCATGAATGCCGCGACCGCATCTCACCGATTGGGCCTGTCGGCGAGCGTCACGTTCTCCGGCGCACTCGCGTGGCCCTATCTCTATCCGTGGCCGCAGCGGCCGTCGGGCCTGATCGAAACGGCATTCGACGAACTCGCCAGGCGCTGGGAGCCGATTCTCAATGCTTATGATAAGGCAGGCGTCGACCTTTGCTATGAGATCCATCCGGGCGAGGATATTTTCGATGGCGCGACGTTCGAGATGTTTCTAGCGCGCGTTGGCAATCACCCGCGCTGCAATATCAACTACGATCCGTCACATTTTCTGCTGCAGCAGCTCGACTATCTGTCTTTCATCGATATCTACGCATCACGCATCAAGGCGTTTCATGTGAAGGACGCAGAGTTCAACCCGTCAGGCCGACAAGGCGTCTATTCGGGATTCCAAGCTTGGATTGACCGTGCTGGGCGATTCCGGTCGCTTGGTGACGGTCAGATCGACTTCAAGGGCATTTTTTCGAAGCTGGCGGCGATCGGCTACGACTCGTGGGCTGTCTTGGAATGGGAATGCTGCTTGAAGAATGCCGAAGACGGCGCCCGCGAAGGCGCGCAATTCATTGCAGACCATATCATTCGCGTGACCGATAAGGCATTCGATGATTTCGCCGGAGCGGCGATCGAGCAAGCGCGGATCAGGCGCATGCTCGGCATCTAGCCAATCGCAAGGGAGCGCCGGCGTGACGGCCGAAGAAAACGTTGAGCGTCCACCACCCCGAATCCGGCTCGGCATGATCGGTGGCGGTGAAGGGGCGTTCATTGGCGCGGTTCACCGTATCGCCGCCCGACTGGACGATCGTTATGAATTTGTCGCTGGCGCGCTGTCGTCGACGCCGGACAAAGCGCGCCGCTCGGCGGCCGCGCTCGGGCTGGCGCCAGCGCGCAGTTACGCTGATGTCCACGAGATGCTCGCTGCCGAAGTGGTGCGTCCGGATGGTATCGAAGTGGCCGCGATCGTCACGCCCAATCACCTGCATGCGCCGGCGGCTCTCGCCTGCCTGAAGGCGGGAGTGCACGTGATTTGCGACAAGCCGCTGACGACCGCACTGTCCAAGGCGCTGGAACTGCGGGCAGCCGCGACGGCGAGCAACCGCATCTTCGCCGTCACCTATAATTATTCGGGTTATCCGCTGGTCCGCCATGCGCGCGACATGATCGCGGCGGGCGAATTGGGTGATCTCAGGCTCGTTCAGGTCCAGTACGCTCAGGATTGGTTGACGGAACCTGTCGAAGCGACCGGTCAGAAGCAAGCCGACTGGCGGACCGATCCCACGAGATCGGGACCGGGCGGCTGCATCGGCGATATCGGCACGCATGCCTTCCAGCTTGCGCATTTCGTCGTCGGCGTACAGCCGCAATCATTGCTGGCCGATCTCTCAACGTTCGTTGCCGATCGCCGCGTTGACGACAACGCCCAAGTGCTTCTCCGCTACGAAAACGGTGCACGGGGTGCGTTGTGGGCGAGCCAGGTCGCGCCCGGAAACGAGAATAATTTGACCCTGCGCATGTATGGCTCGAAGGGCGGCATCGAGTGGCGGCAGGAGCATCCGAACCAACTCTCCTGGACGCCATTTAGCGCACCGACTCGCATCATCACGCGCGGCACGAAGGACGTGAATACGGCCGGTGCCCGAGTGACTCGAATCCCTGCTGGTCACCCCGAAGGGTATTTGGAGGCCTTCGCGACGATCTATTCGGAAGTGGCGGCTGCGATCACCGCGCACCGGTCGGGCGTGGGTTCCGGCGCCGGCGTTTTATTTCCCGGAATAGATGATGGCGTCGCTGGCGTTGCATTCGTCGATGCAGCCGTTCGATCCAGTCGGGAGGGTGGTGTATGGGTCGCTCTCGATGCGATGTAAGCCGCTCGACTTTGGTCGATACGCTTGCTTGATTCCTGGAGTTGCCGTCATCCGCAAACTTCTTCGAAGCAAGTGGGAGGACTTGGTCACGATGCCGGTGGGATAAGCCGAACACGCGCCACCGTTGCCTCCTCGACGCGCGCCCGACTGTAAAGCAGCGGGACGTACTCACCGCGTGCCCACAACGACGCAAGGTCGCCGTAGTGCGGCGAGCCGCGATCGCCGGATTGCCCGGGGGCGTTGATGCAGACGCTGTTGTCCCAGTCGCCGACATCCATGACCAGCCGCACCGATGCGCCGGAGATGCAGCGAAAATCGCTGATGCGGTAGCCTGCATGCATCGGTGTCGAGCCGCTGCCCCCCACCGGCAGCGGCCCCACGTCCCACGATGTGCTCAGGTTGCCTGGCAGGAGCGGGCTAGCGGCGTGCTGGAAATAGCCGTGGTGCAAGCGGCCCCATGCCCATTTGGCGGTGTCGTGACCCAGTCGCGCGGCGCAGTCGCGGACGGCTCTAGCGAGCGTGGTGAGGAGGAGCGCATCGCGCTCGTCCCTCGGCCTTGCGCCAAAACGCTCGTCGGGCTTCTCCAGAAGTCCAAGCAGCGTGTCGATGTCGCCGGGGGCGAGCAGCGGCTTGAGGGCCGGATCAGGCGCGAGGCGGGAGAGCAGGGCCGGCTTGAGATGAAGCGTCCACCACACTTCAAACACGGCCGCGGCCGGGCTTGCCGCATCGAGGTCGTGGTCCCAATCGCGCAGCAGCGCAAGACCTTTTGCGGCGTCTTCGCATGACGCAGGAAGATCGTCAATCAGGCGGCAGATCCGCACGGCCGGCAGCGAGCGCACGTCCGTCTGCAACCTGCATGCAGCCGAAACTGTGTGGGCTTCGCGTTCCGCGCCGGACATGGCTTTCGCTTCTTTGCGGCAACCAAAGATTTCTATCGCCTGGAGGGTCAGGTCTTTGGCTCTCCCAAGGAAGCCGGAGCCGCAGCACTCCGGCACATCGGCGGCAGGAAGCTGCCGAAGACGCCGCGCGGTAACGTTGCGCGCCAATGGTCAAGCTGAAACCGCAGGCGCCGCAAGGCAATTCGACGTCACAGGCCTTCGACCAGCGCCGTCGACAAGTAGCGCTCGGCGGAGGATGGCAGCATGACGACGATGTTCTTTCCCGCCATACGCGGGCGCTTGCCTATGTCCAAGGCGGCCGCGACCGCGACCCCCGACGAGATGCCACCCAATATTCCCTCATGCCGCGCAAGTGCTTTGGCGGTATCGAACGCCGTTTGGTTGGCGACCGTGATCACCTCGTCAATCACTGAACGATCGAGAATGTCCGGAATGAAGCCGGCGCCAATACCCTGAATGCGATGTGCGCCCGGCTTGCCGCCCGATAGCACGGGGCTGTCTTTCGGCTCCACGGCGACGATGCGCAGAGACCGCTTCCTTGGCTTGAGAACCTGGCCGACGCCCGTGATGGTGCCGCCAGTTCCGACGCCAGCCACAAACACGTCTATGTCGCCACCGGTGTCGTTCCAAATCTCCTCTGCGGTAGTAGTGCGATGGATCTCTGGATTGGCCCGATGCTTGAATTGCTGCGGCATCACCGCGTTGCGGACTGTCCGCACGAGTTCCTCGGCCTTTTCCACCGCACCGCGCATCCCCTGGCCGGCGGGCATCAGCACCAGCTCAGCGCCGAGCAGCTTGAGCATCTTGCGCCGCTCCATTGACATGGATTCCGGCATCACCAGGATCAGTCGATAGCCGCGTGATGCCGCGACAAAAGCGAGTGCAATGCCGGTATTGCAGGAGGTCGGTTCGACCAGCACCGTTTCCGGCCCGATCAACCCGGCAGTCTCCATGTCTTTAACCATGGCGACGCCGATGCGATCCTTAACGCTCGCAGCCGGATTGAGAAATTCGAGCTTGGCGAGAATGCTGGCCTTGACGCCGTGCATCTCGGGCAATCGGAGCAGCCTCACGATCGGCGTGTCGCCAATGGCTTCGGTGATGGAGCCGAAAACCCGCCCGCGGCCAGGCTTTGTCTTGGATTTCGCACGGGCGGCAGTGCGAGTGGTTGTTACGATAGACATGAGGCCTTCAAGAAAGGGGGTTGGGGGACGTCGCCCGCGGCGGAATCACGAGCAACAGATAAGTAGCGCGCCGATTGACGGTGTCAAAACGACAAGAGTCAACCCATCACGCCTGCGCCGCGCGTTGTCGCGGTGCGAGCCCAGGATCACGGAAAGAAGCGATTGTGCGGGCGCGGCAGGCCGAGATGTTCGCGCAGCGTCGTCCCTTCATAGTCGCGCCGAAACAGGCTGCGGCGCTGTAGCTCGGGAACGACGAGTGCGACGAAATCCTCAAGCCCGCCCGGCAGGTAGGGGAACATCACGGTGAAGCCGTCGGAGCCTTCAGTGTACAGCCATTTCTCCATCTGGTCCGCGATCGTCTTCGGCGCGCCAACCATGGCGAGGCCGGAATAGCCGCCGAGCCTTTGCGCGAGCTGCCGCACGGTCAGATTCTCACGCCTGGCGAGATCAATCGCCCGCTGACGGCCACTCTTCGAAGCGTTGCTTTCGGGGATATTGTCGGGCAGCGGCCGGTCGGGATCGAATTTTGACGCGTCGTGGCCGAGTGCGATGGAAAGCGAGGCGATGGCGTTGGCGTAATCGACCAGGCTGTCGAGTTTCGCCCGCTTGGCCCGCGCTTCCACCACGGTGTCGCCCACGACCACGAAGCAGGCCGGCAAAATCTTCATGTGCTCGCGCGAGCGGCCAAGCTTTTGCATGCGGCCCTTCACGTCGGCATAAAACTTTTGACCTGCGGCGAGGTCGCTCTGCGCCGTGAACACCGCTTCCGCAGTTTCCGCGGCAAGCTGCCGGCCGGCCTCCGACGCTCCGGCCTGCACGATCACCGGCCAGCCCTGGACTGGCCGCGCGATATTTAGCGGTCCGCGCACGGAAAGATATTCGCGCTTATGATCGAGCACATGCATTTTCGCTGGGTCGAAGAAAATGCCATGCTCGACATCGCGGATGAAGGCGTCATCGGCCCAGCTGTCCCACAGGCCGGTGACCACGTCATAAAACTCTCGGGCACGCCGATAGCGCTCGCCGTGCTCGATATGCTCCTCAAGGCCAAAATTGAGCGCGGCGTCCGGATTGGACGTGGTGACGATATTCCAGCCGGCGCGGCCGCCGGAAATATGATCGAGCGAGGCGAAGCGCCGCGCGATATGATAGGGCGCGTCGAAAGTGGTCGAGCCGGTGGCGACCAAACCGATGCGCTCGGTGACCTGGGACAGGGCCGACAACAGCGTGAATGGCTCGAATGAGGTCACTGTGTGGCTGCGCTTGAGCGCATCGATGGGCATGTTGAGCACAGCCATATGGTCGGCCATGAAGAAAGCAAAGCATCGAGCTTCGCCCGCTCTAGCGCCTGGATGCAGTGTTTCAGGTGCGCGAAGTTGAAATTCATGTCCGGCCACGCGCCGGGATAGCGCCAGGCACCAGTGTGGATGCTCGCCGGGCGCATGAACGCACCGAGATGGAGTTGCGGTAACGAAGTCATGTTCGTTGCCCTGCTCCGGGAAGTCGTACATGTAGGAGGTGGCCAGGACTCCGACCAGGGCAGCGATGCAGCCTTGCGAATTGCGCAAGGCGCGAAGCATTTGGCTGATGTCCATTTACGGCTCAGCCCGCATCACCCTTTGCACGACGCGCGCGG
>Ga0137360_10000037_pt1 | contig 72271 bp, 56 predicted proteins | sample Mad1_60_16metaG_FD_104924 | JGI IMG/M metagenome (GOLD analysis project Ga0137360, IMG submission 104924) | Vadose zone soil microbial communities from Angelo Coast Range Reserve, California, USA - Mad1_60_16 metaG | ecosystem: Environmental > Terrestrial > Soil > Vadose zone | place: USA... | reverse complement strand
TCTGCATGATGTCGCCGGTGAAAGGTGGCCGGCCACCCAGCATGTGATAAGCCATCGCCCCGAGCGCGTAGATGTCGGCTCGCGCATCGAGCACCGCACCCGACTGCATCTGCTCAGGCGCCATGTACTCCGGCGTGCCGAGGATTCCGCGTGACGCGGGACCACTCCCCGAAGCATCGCCGGCCAGGCTCTGACTGATAATCTTAGCCAAGCCAAAGTCGCCCACCTTCACCAGGTCGTCGACGGAGATCGAGCCGTCCTTCTTTTTTCGCTGCACGATGAAAACGTTCGCCGGTTTCAAATCGCGGTGCAGAATTCCTTCGTCGTGCGCGGCCTCGACCCCGGCGCAGATCTGGCGCAGCAAAGCATGCGCGCGCTGAACTGACAGCGTACCTTCGCGCCGCAAGAGCTGATAGAGCGATTCGCCTTCGACATATTCCATCACCAGAAAGAAGACGCCCTCATCGCTTTTGCCAAAATCGTTTACGTCGATGACGTTGGGATGTTGAATTGAGGCGGCAGTACGTGCCTCGCGCTCAAAGCGCGCTATCGCTTCACCTTCCTGGAGGTCTTCATCGGACAGGACATCGGGCCGAATGGTCTTTACCGCCACGCGCCGGGTGATTAGATTTTCGTCGCGGGCCAGATAGACCTGCCCCATCGCGCCCCGGCCGAGTCGCTTGTCGAGGCGGTAGCGCTTGTTTAGCAGAGTCGTGCCCGGCAGGGTTGCCTTTGTTTTGGACTGATCGTCCGGACACAGCACCACTTCGTCTTCATAGCAGCGTTCACATCGGGGGCATTCGCGCATGGTTGATTAGCAGGCGGATTAATTACGCAGGCAAGAATAAGGAATAGCTGTCATGCGGTCAATCGGGCGTTCGGCGCCGGCCGACTTGAAATGCTCATGAAGATCAAATCTCAAACGCAAAGGATGTAGAGGAATTCGCAGAGGGACGCAAAGTTTTCCCTCTACGACCTTTGCGAAAAACTCTGCGCCCTCTGTGGTTATTAGTCGTTTGCCGCTGCTTAACCTATTCCCCTTTCGCTCCAAGAAATCTTTTGACTTGATGGGCCAACTGGCCCATAATTCCCTCCCTTTGGCTAACGGGCCGGGGCTGAGCCTGGTACGGGTTCGGAAAAATGCGGGCGCGAGGCCCGCGTTTGTGTCTTTGTAGCGCAAGTTATTAACTTGCGCAGTGCGGGCTCCCACCGAACAAAATTTAGCAGCTTGCGCTACGCGGAGAAAAAAGGATATGCGATCGATTTGGAAAGGCCACATACGGTTCCTGCTGGTTGCCATTCCGGTGCGGGTCTATAACGCCATCGAAGCGTCTGAGAAAATCCAGTTCAATCAATTGCACCGCGAAGACTTTGGTCCCATCGGCTATGACAAGCGCTGCAAAAAATGCAATCAGGTCGTGACCAGCGAGGACATTACCAAAGGCTTTCAATACGAGAAGGATCGTTATGCGCTGATCGAGCCGGAAGAGATCGCCAAAGTCAAAATCAAAACAACTAAGGCCGTCGACATCCTCGGCTTTGTCGATGCCGCAGAGATTGCTTCTACTTTCTACGACTCTCCGTACTATATTGGCCCTGATGGTCCAGTGGCCGAAAAGCCTTACGCGTTGTTACTACAGGTATTGAAGGACACGGGCAAAGTCGGACTCGCCAAGGTCGTTCTGCGCGATCGAGAGGACCTGGTCGCCGTCTTCCCGCACGAGAATGGAATCGTCTTACAGAAGCTTCGCTATCCGGCCGAAGTGCGCAGCATCAAAGACGTTCCCGAACTCGACCATGTGCAGAAACTCGACAAGCGGGAACTGACTCTGGCCACCAGTCTGGTTGAACAAATGGTGACCTCTTTCAAGGACATCGATACCGTCGATCATTATCACGAGGCCCTGCGGAAATTGATCGATTCAAAGATCAAAGGCAAGAAGGTAACCGAGTTTGAAAAAGAGGACGAGATGCCGCGCCTGGATATCATGACCGCACTGAAGAAGAGCTTGCAGGCTTCATCGCGTAAGCCCATGGTCAAGGCCGCGCCCGCCGCAAAGAAAAAGGCCGCGCTTACTCTGGTTAAAGCAAAACCCGCGGCCGCAAGGAAGCGCAAGGTCGGATAAATCATTTCTTCGCGCCTTTAGTATTTCATTTGCGCCTTTGCGTGAAATGATTTTGCGAGAGTTTGGATTTCACGCAAAGGCGCCAAGAAACAACCGAAGACGCAAAGGACATCACAATGGCCGCACCGCCTTCTGAAACGCCTTCACTCCCAACGCATTTAATACTTCGCCGCGTCTGACCCAACCACGACGCGCGATCCCTATTCCATACTTAAGATTGTTCAGCGCGCCAGTAGAATGCGCATCAGTTGAAATGACAAACTTGATTTTGCGCTTGCGAGCTTCGCGCACCCAGCGAGGCTCCATATCCAGCCGGTATGGATCTCCATTGATTTCTATGGCCGCTCGCGACTCGGCAATCCTGTCCAGAATTTCTTCAACCCGGCATTCGAACGGCGGGCGCTTTTCGATGAGACGCCCTAGCGCATGCCCCCAGATCTTGAAAACCGGTTGCTGCATTGCCCTCAAAATCCGCCGAGTCATTTGATCTTCGTTCATCTTGTAGCGCGAATGAATGCTGGCAACGATCACGTCAAACTGCTCCAGGATCCAATCCGGATAATCAAGCGAGCCGTCCTGCGTAATATCTGACTCAGTGCCTTTCAGAATCCTCACCTTCGTCTGCTCCTGCACCCGATCAATTTCTTCCCACTGCCTCTGCAGCCGATCGATCTTAACTCCGTTCGCATAGAAAGCCGTCGGAGAGTGATCCGTAATGGTGATGTACTTCACGCCCATCGACTCCGCGGCATAAACCATTTCGGCCACGCTGTGTTTACCATCCGAATACTTTGTGTGACAGTGAACCATGCCGCGAATATCTGCGGACGTGATCAAGTCTTCAGGTAAGGCATGTTTCAGCGCCGCTTCGATCTCACCTTGATCCTCGCGCAACTCAGGCGGCACGTATTGCATTCCAAGTTTGTGATAGATCTCTGATTCCGTCTTTAACAGCACCGCGCGACCGGACTTCGATTTTGACTGCGGCGGGCCAAGTCTTTCAATTCCCTTCTCAGTTAGTTTTAGCTTTCGTTTCAAAGCGATCTGATCGAGTCTGTCCAGATGTGCTTTCGATCCGGTCGCCCGCAGGAGTGTGTTTGCGAACTCCTCCGGCTTAACAGCAAAGAGCGTCGCTTTGATTCCTTCGCTCAGAACAACCGAACACCTGTGCGGGCTTTGATCTTCGACTCTGATAACCAGCGGGAATCCCAGAAAGTGATCGATGAGTTGTTTGGAGTTTTTCGCGCTAGCCACGACAACTATTCGCGACACCGTCTCTTGCCAGCGCCGCAGGGAGCCGGCGAGGTCGCCCTGAACAAATCCGGGAGTTATCCGCAGATACTCGAGGATGCCGTGACCCGCGCGCAGCGCGTGATGAATATGAATCCGCCGTTCGCGATCCTCAGAGCGAGTTTCAACCAGCGCAATCGCTGCGAGGATCCTCTGCTCAGTCTTCGCGCCAAAGCCCTTGATGCCGCGCACCCTTTGAGACTCGCACGCAGCTTTCAATTCTTCGACAGTGGAGATATCGAGTTCTTCATGCAGCCGTTCGACCTTCTTTACGCTAAGCCCAGCTACATTACTTAGCTCGATAATTCCCGGAGGCATTTCGGCGCGCAATTGATCAAGAAACGGCGACTGCCCGGTCGTGTACAACTCCCGGATCTGTTTTGCCAGCGCAAAGCCAATTCCTTTCACAAATGTGAGCCGATTTTCTTTGATCAGCTTGCCCAGGTCTTCGGTCAACTCGGCGATGGAGCGCGCGCCTAGTTTGTAGGCCCGCGCTTTGAAGTATTCGCCACCTTTCAAGTCGAGCAGCGTGCCGATCTCTTGCAGCGCGGCCGCGATCGCAAATTTGTCTGGGACTGATTTCACTGTTTTCATCATTCCACGATCAAGTGCCAGCAAGATGCTCGCGACCCGCCGGCAAGGATGCCTGCGGTCCAACACTCTTATGGCATGCAGGGTGCCTAATATACAAACACTGCGTCGGCAGGAGCTTCCGAGAGAAGAAATCCAGTCTAACGCTGGGAATCTGTAAGAATGCCGAACGAACTCCGCACCGAAGTCGAACAGGTCAAGCAGCAGGAAGAGGTGAAGCGCGCCCTGAAGCAGACCGGTAGCGTCAAGCCTGACACAACTCCCGCCGCGGAAACCAAAGACAAGTTGCTGCTGAGCACGCATTTGATCATCTTGCTGGCCCTGACCGTGGTCCATTACGTCCTGCAATTCAGGCTCTTCGGTTTTGCGGCCCGATTCATTCCGCTGATTCAGAAACTCAATCTGAGCGTGATGTCGATCGTGCTATTGCTTGCCATTGCTAAAGTCGTCGACGTTTACGTAATCGGGCGCGTCGACAGTCCGGTTGCCCGGTATAACCTGCGCCGCGTCGCCCGGCTTGCTTTGGTGCTGGTGCTGGCCTTCGTCGTCATCTCGATCCTCTTTCAGAACTGGTACACGGCGGTCGTTTCGCTGGGTTTGATCTCGCTGATCATGGGTTTCGCCTTGCAGACTCCGATTACCAGCTTTATCGGCTGGATTTATTTGTTGGCGCGGACACCTTACCGCGTCGGTGATCGGATCAAGATTGGCGAGGCCACCGGCGACGTGATTGACGTGAGTTATCTGGACACGACGCTGTGGGAATTTGGCGGCGACTTTCTTTCCACCGATCACCCGTCGGGCCGGGTAATTAAGTTCCCGAATTCAAAAGTGCTGAGTTCGACTGTCTATAATTATACCTGGCCGCTCTTCCCCTACATCTGGAATGAAGTGAAGTTCAACATCGCGTATGACAGCGACCTGCAATTCGTCGCCGAGACCATGCAGCGCATCGCTGAAGAGGAGGTCGGCGAGCGCATGATGAAACAAGTGCGAATTTTCCGCGAGATCCTGGCCCAGACGCCCGTCGATCAGTTGGAAGTTCGCGAGCGTCCGGCGGTGTTGTTTCGCGTCAACTCAAACACCTGGATCGACGCTATCGTGCGTTACCTGGTTCATCCAAAAGAAGCGGGACGAGTGAAGACCAGGCTGATCCAGAAGCTCCTCGCCGAACTCAAGGCGACGCCAGACAAAGTAATGTTTCCGAAGGGCGACGCGCGGTGACAACCGTAATTTTCCGTTACTCAACAAACTGAGATCATAAATGAACGAACCATTCAGAAAATTTTCCCAGGCGGCCTCACAGCTCGTCGGCTCTTCCTGGGCTTTCATCCTGGCCGCATTAATTATTCTGGTGTGGGGGATAACGGGCCCTCTATTTCATTATTCCGACACCTGGCAACTGGTCATTAATACCGGCACGACGATCATCACGTTCCTGATGGTTTTCCTGATTCAAAACACACAAAACCGCGACGCCAAGGCTATTCATCTGAAACTCGATGAGTTGCTCAGAGGCGTAGAAGGAGCACGCACGCATTTAGTCGATCTGGAAGCGCTGTCTGACGAAGAACTTGATCGCCTGCAAGAGCAGTTCAAGCGCATTCGTCACGCGGAGGCCCACGACGAGCGTTCCACAGGTGAGCTCGTAGCTGAGCAAGACTAATTAAGAGAACCACCCGCACGGCCTCCGACAACTTGCATCGAGTTTGACAAACAACATATGACCAGAATTGAAAAACTTTGCGTGAAAGGTTTTCGCAGAACCGGCTCGCCCGCCCGAGGCTTCCGCTATCTGAATGCCGACGGACGAAAACTCAATCGCGCGAAATTGTCCCGGGTCGAAGCTCTAAAGATTCCTCCGGCGTGGATCGACGTCTGCATTAATTCATCCGCCGCAGGCGCCGTGCAGGCAATGGGCAAAGACGCCGCTGGACGTTGGCAGTACATCTATCACGACGCCCACGTTCGCCATCGCGAAAGAAAGAAATTTCAGCGGCTGATCGATTTCGCCGAGAAATTGCCGTCGATGAGAAAGGCGGTGGCCAGAGACTTACGTCAGAATGGCTACCCAAGAGAGCGCGTGATGGCCAGCATTCTCAGAATTCTGTCGCTGAGCTTTATTCGTCCCGGCAGCGAGGTCTATGCGAATGAACACGGCAGCTATGGACTGGCCACGCTGCGACCCCGGCACGTCAAGGTCAAGGGTGACCTGGTGATATTTGATTTTCCCGGCAAGTCCGGAGTCCGGCAACACCGGGAGTTCCGCGACCGCACCACTGCCCGGATTGTCCGGGAACTTTTGCGACGGCCTGGCCGGGACGTATTCAAGTACCAAAACGGTGACGACTCGTTCGTCGATGTGAAGCGACGTGACATCAATGTCTATATCAGGGAAGTAATGGGCGGGAATTTCAGCGCCAAAGATTTTCGTACCTGGGCGGCAACTCTGATCTGTGCTTGCGCTTTAGCACGCATGCAGTCAGCGCTAAACGGAAACCAGCAGGCCAACAAGCGTCTGTTGGTAGCAGCGATTAAGGAAACCGCGGAAGCTCTCGGCAACACTCCCGCGGTTTGTCGCAGTGCATACATTTGTCCTCTGATTCTGAGCGGTTTTGAAAAAGGACGAACGATAGATCGACCCTTCGTAAGCGTCACAGAGCTGATGTCATACCGCGGCACAAGTCTGCATCCTGCGGAACGATCGTTGCTTAGATTCTTGAAGCAACCCCGGAGTGCATGAATATTGCCCGTGAGGATAAAGAGAGCGCTCTCCCTTTCGATTATTTCAAGCGGAAAAAATGGGTGTAGTGCTCTATTTGGTGATGAGGTCAGTACCGAGAGCGGTAGCGACCGGGCAACCATAATTCGCGATCCTGATCTTGCTAATAAATTAGACCCGGTCGCTACCGCTCTCGGTACTGACTCCATGACACCGACGGAAATTAGGGCGCTGCCGAATGGGGGTATTATCATGAACGAAATCATTTCCAGTTCAAGAATGTTACTCATGCTGAGCGCGATAGCAATATGTTTCGCGGCAGTGGCGTTTGCCCGTGCGGGCAAGCAGGATTTTGTCTTACATAACGAGACGGGCGTCGAGATTCACGAACTTTACGTTTCGCCGCACAGTTCAAACAACTGGGGAGAAGATGTGCTGGGACAGGATACGCTCCCGGCGGGCAAAAGCGTGAAGATCACTTTCGACGATCAAGAGAAAAGTGTGAAGTGGGACCTGAAGGTCGACGACGGGAACAAACACACAATTGAATGGGAGAACCTCGACCTGTCGAAGATCTCGGAAGTCACTCTGCACTATAAAGAGGGCAAGGCGTGGGCTGATGTGAAGTAAGCTTGGTTGCGTCTCGCAAGAACCAAGAGTCAACGCACAGGGCGCAGAGGTTTTCGCAGAGGGCGCAAAGGTTTTTCCTCTGCGTACCTTTGCGAAAACCTCTGCGCCCTCTGCGTTTAATTCTTTTCCGTACCAAAACTGTATTTGGATCGTTCTGCGCCCTCCCGTAGCTACTGCCCCGTTGACTCCGATGATAGACTCCGCGACATCATCGGAGGCTAATATGAATCGCTGGGAACGTTGCTCGTTCATTCTCTGTGCAATAGCACTCATCACCACTACTGCACTCGCTCAATATAATCCGCAATTCTTCTCGGCCATGAAATGGCGTCTCGTGGGCCCGCATCGCGCGGGACGTGTCACGTGTGTGGCGGGAATCCCAGGTAAGCCGGCCATTTATTATTTCGGCACGCCGGGCGGCGGCGTTTGGAAGACGACCAATGGCGGGCGGGTTTGGAAAGCGATCTTCGACGAAGCGCACGTCGCGTCGATCGGAGCTTTGGCGCTCTCGCCATCAAACCCTGACATCGTTTACGTGGGGACCGGCGAAGAGACGGCTGGCCAGGGCGTCTACAAATCAACCGACGCCGGCAAGACATGGACAAACATCGGACTCAAAGATGAGCGCTACATCTCGCAGATACTTGTCGATCCAAAAAACCCTGACGTGGTTCTGGTTTCGGCTCGTGATTACTTCCGCGCGGGCCCGGCGCGCGGCATATTCAGGACTACAGACGGCGGCAAAACCTGGGACAGGGTCTTCTTCAAAGACGACAAAACCAGCGTAGTGGAGATGGCCGCGGATCCCGATGACCCGAAGATAATTTACGCGGCGACTTATAACCTGCAAGTCGATCCGGATTTCAGACGTGCACTCGGCAGCGAATCGCAGATCCAGAAATCAATCGACGGAGGCGCCACCTGGCAACTGCTCAGCGGCACGGGCTTGCCTGCCACGGGACGGGGAACGATCGGATTAGCAGTCGCTCCCACGACTGGCGGCAAACGTGTGTATGCGATCATCAACTCAGGCTTCTTCCGGTCAGACGACGGTGGCGCTAACTGGTATCCCAGCACGAAGGACCCACGCATCAGTGGCAGCACGTTTTTCGGCAAGATCTACGCTGACCCGCGCAATCCGGACATGGTCTATGTGATGCAGACGTCGATGTATCGCTCGATCGATGGCGGCAAGACCTTTGAATCGTACAAGGGCGCGCCCAGCGGCGAAGATCAGCACGTGCTCTGGATCGATCCGGCGGATACACAGCGAATGATTCTGGGCTCAGATCAGGGAGCGATCGTGAGTCTCGACGCCGGCAAGACCTGGACGGACTGGTTTACGCAGCCAACGGGACAGTTTTATCACGTCACGACCGATAAAGCGTTTCCCTATCGTTTGTATGCCGCGCAGCAGGACAGCGGATCGGTGGCGGTTCTGAGCCGCAGCGACTTCGGCCAGATCACTTATCGCGATTGGTTCTCGACCGGAGCATTCGAAAGTGGTTACATCGCACCGGATCCTTTGAACTGGAATCTGGTTTATTCCGTCGGCTGGTATGGCTCAGTGTTCAGACTGGATCGAACGACCGGACAGATCGCGACTGTGTTCGGACCCGGCGCAAAGTATCGTTACACGTGGGAAACCCCGCTCGTCTTCTCCCCGCGCGATCCGAAAACGATGTACCTCGGCATGCAGTATGTAATGAAGTCGAGCGACGGGGCACAGACGTGGCAGGAGATCAGTCCCGATCTCACTACCAGGAATCCGCAGCCTAACGATCAGGGAGTGATCGAAGCTATCTCGCCCTCGGCGGCCGCGCCCGGCGAAATCTGGGTAGGCACGAGCACTGGTCTGGTGCAGTTGACGCGAGACAATGGCGCGAACTGGAGCAATGTTACGCCCGCCGGATTGCCTGGGCGCACTGAAGTCCGTTTGATTGAAACATCGGCGGTTGACCCGGACACGGCGTATGTCATTGCCGCGACATTTGGCGATCCTCATCCTTACATTCTCCGCACTCATGACGCCGGCCAGAGCTGGCAAAAGATCGTCAACGGATTACCTGACACCGCCATCGCTCGCGTTGTCCGCGAAGACCCTGAGCGAAAAGGTTTGATCTACGCCGGCACCGAAACGGGAGTCTATGTTTCTTTTGACGGCGGCGATCAATGGCAGTCTTTGCAGCTCAATCTGCCGACCACGTCCGTTCGCGATCTAAATGTTCACGGCAGTGATTTGGTGGCGGCAACCTACGGACGCAGCCTTTGGATACTGGATGACCTATCACCGTTGCGGCAAGCCGGCTCGGAAATGACGAAAGGCAACGCCTACTTGTTCAAGCCGGCAACTGCTGTGCGCACGCGTTGGGACAATCACCCCGACACGCCGCTTTCCGCGGACATGGCAGCCGGAGAGAATCCGCCGGACGGCGCGATCATCTATTACTATCTGAAACACATGTCGCGGGTCACGCTCGAGATTCGCGACCCGCAAAGGAACGCTGTCAACCGGTATTCGAATACCTTTCCGGCATTAGACAACCGTCTTCGAAACGTCCCCGATTACTGGTTCGAAAAGCCGATCATGTTGTCGAATGGCGAGGGCCTGAATCGCGTCGTCTGGAATATGCAATGGCCGGCGCCGAATACGCTCACTTATAACTTTCGCGGTAGACACATCGACTATGTTGAATACACACTTCCCGATCATGCGATCCCCGGAAAGACGCCTCTCGATCAACCGCCTGGTCCGTTGGTGGTCCCCGGCACATACGAAGTTGTTTTGACAGTTGATGGCAAGAGCTACCGCCAACCATTGGTAGTTACGCTCGATCCGCGCGTGCATGTCTCTCAAGCTGATCTGGAAGCTCAGCTCGATGTAGCCAGGATGATCGACGCGTGGATGGATAGCAGTTATCACTCTTACAACGAAGTCGGGACGCTAAGAGCAGCATTAGCTGCCGATCAGAAGAGCCTGGTTGCGAGTCCGCAAACAAAGGAATTGAGCGACGCGTTACAAGCGCTCGACAAGGAAATGGGCGAGATCCAAGACGGAACGATTGCGGCGCCGGGCTTTGGCGCTGTCAACCGGGACGTGGCGCGCTTTGTAACCATGATTCAAAGCGGTGATATCCGTCCGGCAAAATCAATAATCGAAAACGCCACGCCTTCGTGTGTTGCTTTGAAAAATGATTTGGCTCGCTGGCGGAAGATCAATAGCGAGACGTTACCCGCGCTAAATCAGCTTTTGAAGGAAAACAAAATAGCGCCATTGCCAGTCGTGGCTGTCGATAGGGATCCGCGGTGTTCGAATTAGGATCTGATCAACATCGGTTAGCAGCCGGCTTCAGGATCCTGTCGGAAAAAGGGTTCTCTGTGAAACTCTGTGATGCTCTGTGTCTCTGTGGTGAAATCGCTTCGAAAGACATTCACCACAGAGGCACAGAGGTTTCACAGAGAACCACAGAGGCTGATTCCCCGACAGATTTCTTAGCCAGGTATCATTTCTCCCGTCGCGCCAACGCGAATGACCTTCTGGACTGACCGCGCGCGCCCATCTCGACTCTAACGCCCTCCCGCACTGTCGGACTACTGCCCGCCCCGCTGTTCCCCGTTTGTGCTATTCCCGGTAGAATACCGTCGCGTTCCGAACCCGTATACGAAAGGAAACTCTATGCGATCTCGTTTCTCGCTTGTTTTGATCACCATCGCCTTCCTCGCCGCTCCTAATCTCGCACAAAAGCGGAACATTACTGAGAAGGACTTATTCAATTTTGTCTGGGCGGGTGATACGCAGATCTCGCCCGATGGTTCGCGCGTTGCCTTTGTGCGCGTGACCGTCAACGAAAAGAAGGACGGTTACAACACGGCGATCTGGAGCGTCTCTCCGGCAACCGGCGAGACGCATCAGCTGACCAGCGGCCCGAGAGATTCGACCCCCCGCTGGTCGCCCGATGGAAAGTTCCTCGTCTTCGCGCGCGTGACTGAGAAAGATGGCAAGCCGGACTTGCCGCAGCTCTTCATGCTGCCGATGGCCGGAGGCGACTCTTTTCAGTTTACGACCATGACGCGCGGTGCGGGTGGTCCCCAGTGGTCTCCGGACGGCAAGATGATCGCTTTCGGCAACAGCGCCACACCCGAAGACCTGGTCAAGGCAGCGCCGCGAAATCAACCTTCACCGACTCCAACTCCCGCGGAAGCTAAGAAACCGGAAGAGCCGCGTGAAAGTGATGTGCGCGTCATCACGCGTGCCGTCTATCGCTTCAACGGCGCTGGATATTCCGATCCGAAACATCCAAATCACATCTGGGTTGTGACCGCACCCAAAACCAGCGACGAGAAAGTTACGCCCAAACAACTCACCAGTGGACGCTTTTCCGAAGACAACGTCACCTGGGCCAAAGACAGTTCGCAGATTTACTACGCGTCGGATCGCGTTGACGAGTCTTATTACGAACTGCCGTCGACAACTATCTATTCGATCGCGGCTGGTGGCGGTCAGCCGGCAAGACTCACTTCGTTTGACATGGATACGGGCGCGTTTTCCGTCAGTCCCAACGGTAAACAAATCGCCTTTTATGCTTCGTTGAGTAAGCCCGTCCAGTCTTACACCGAACCAGATCTCTGGGTGATGGACATTGCGCCCAACGCGCAACCGCGAAATCTAACGCGTGACTTCGATTACGACGTTGGCTCCGGAGTGGGCGGAGACAACGGCGCGCCGCGCGGCGGCGGGAATACCCCTCCGATCTGGCGGGCGGACGGTCGAAGCATCGTCGCGATCTACGCCAGGCAAGGCAAAGCAAATATCGGCATCTTCGATGCGACCAGCGGCAAAGAAACCGATCTGACCAGCGGCAACCAGGCGGTCGTCAGTTTTCGCGCCACTCCTGACGCGACAAAATTCGCCCTGGTAATTTCCACCTCCACGCGTATCGGCGACATCTTCTGGCTGGAGGGCGCGGGTGGCCAGCCGAAACAGCTCACTCATCTCAATGATGAATTGTTTTCCAAGCTGAATCTTACCGAGCCGGAAGAAATCTGGTACACGAGTTTCGACGGCAAGAAAATTCACGCGTGGATCCAAAAGCCGCCTGACTTTGATGCCACAAAGAAATATCCGCTCATTCTGAATATCCACGGCGGTCCGCATGCGGCCTACGGGTTTGTCTTTGATCATGAGTTTCAGTGGATGGCGGCGAAGGGTTACGTCGTGCTTTATCCAAACCCGCGCGGCAGCACCAGCTACGGTCAGGAGTTCGGTAACATCATTCAGTATCACTATCCGGGTGACGACTATAGAGATCTGATGGCGGGCGTCGACGAGGTTCTCAAGCGCGGTTACATCGATGAAAAAAAGCTGGGCGTCACCGGCGGCAGCGGCGGGGGACTCTTGACCAACTGGACCATTGGCCAGACGACGCGTTTTGCCGCGGCGGTATCGCAACGCGACATCGCCAACTGGGCCGACTTCTGGTACGTGGCTGACTTCACCTTGTTTCAGGAGACGTGGTTTCGAAAGCCACCGTTCGAGGATCCTGAAGACTACAAAGTGCGTTCACCGATTACTTACATCAAAAACGTCACGACACCTCTGATGTTGATTTTGGGCGAAGCGGACTATCGCACACCTCCGGGCGCCGGCGGCGAAGAAATGTTTCGGGCGCTCAAGTATCGGAAAATCCCGACGGTCATGGTCCGCTTTCCCAACGAGTCGCATGAGCTTTCACGCTCAGGTCAACCCTGGCATCGAATCGAACGTCTGCAGCACATCGTCGGCTGGTTTGATAAGTGGTTAATGGGAATGCCCAAGCCTGAGTATGACGTCGCGCAGTAGGAGCGCGGACATCCTGTCCGCACGAGAGTGATTGTTCTGCCATCTCGTAGCAACTTTACATGCTTCTTCACGCCGAAAGCGTGACATGTAATAGCCGGGGGCAACGCCCGGATGAAACTTTACTCTGATCTGATAACGTTGCTTGTTGGTACACGCCATCGATGAACACAATGGCTACGATCCTCCGCCAAAACAATATGCACTGGGAACGCTTACCCACAATCGACGCAAACAGGATCCGTCTCCGTTGGATTTCCGAAATGGATACGGATGCGTTCTATGCCATCTACTCCAACCCTGAAGTAATGCGGTATTGGAGCACGCCGCCGCTGGCTGACCGCGAAGCTGCAGCGAGTCTGATCAAGAAAATTCAGGAAGACTGGAAACGGCGCATAATCTTAAAGTGGGGCATCGCCTTGCGACCGGATAACCAGCTGATCGGCAGCATCACTCTCTTTAATCTCGATTTCAATCATCGCCGGGCTGAAATCGGCTATGCCCTCGGCCGCGAGCACTGGGGCCAGGGTTATATGAACGAAGCGCTGATGGCTTTGCTGCAGTACGCCTTTGAAGCTCTTAATCTGCATCGCATCGAAGCCGACGTCGACCCACGCAACGGTGCTTCGATCAGAACGCTTGAAAAGCTTGGATTTCAACGCGAAGGCGTGCTGCGCGAGCGCTGGCAGATTAACGGTGAAATTCAGGATGCCTTCTTCTACGGATTACTCAAACATGAATGGGTTGGATGGCGATGACTGCATCTGACGGAAAATCGTGAGAGACGGCATCGTTATCGAGACCGCATCGATGATACAATCCCGCGCCGTGACATACATCGAGAAGAGCTTTTTTCGACTCCTTTCGGCCACGGCATTGATGATTCTCGCTTTCGCTGCACACGCAGCGGCTCAACCGTCCGGCGGCAAGACTTCAGATACCAAGCCTACAACGACCACCAAAAGTCCGCCGCCAAAGACGCCGCCGGCCAAGACCGCTCCGAAAGTTACAACTAAATCCACCAGCGGACCGCCGGCATCAATAGACGGCAAGTGGTGGACCAGCGGCAATGACTTTGGCACGTCCGAGGTAGTGTTTACCCAGAACGCTTCGAGCGTGTCCGGCGTGATCCACTATGCCGACGGGCGCACCGGCTCGCTCAACGGCACCATGTCAGGCAAGCGTCTCCAGCACACTTGGACAAATTCGAGCGGCGAGAGCGGGGCCGGCTGGCTGGAACTAAGCTGGAATAATTTTCTCGGTGGCCCGTGGCACAACCAGAGAGTTCGCGATGGCTCTTGGACCCTGATGCGGATCGAGGGCAAGTGGTGTTTCGGCGGCAGCCGCTCGCGCATTCGGACGGTTACTCACAACGCACGCGGCGAGGTTTTGAGCATCACTGAGGATGGCACTCGCGATAGCGGCCGTCTGGACGGTCCCTGGATCTTTCTGGATGACGAGACGGCGAGCATCAAAGGAGAGATGGACTTCAGAGCCAACCGCGTTAACTGGTCCAGCGGATTTTTCTGGACCTGGTGCGGACGCAATTAGAGGTCAGAACCCCCTGCGGTAGCGGGCGGTTGGCCCCGTATCTTCTCAAGAGCTGGTCATGAAGGTGCAACCGCCCGCTATCGCAGGCGGTTCTGACAAGTGTTCAATGAAGACTGTCGGCATCATTGGCGGCATCGGGCCTGAATCAACGATTGAATACTATCGGCTGATCATCGCCGCATATCGTGAGCGTAAAAGTGGCGCGGGCCGCTCGCCCGTGGATCATGCGCAAGATGCGAGTCCCACTAAAACCGATCCCGGCTATCCCTCGATCATCATCAACAGCGTCGATGTCTCGAAACTGCTGGCCTGGATGGAAGCGAATCAAAGCGAAGCCTTCACCGACTATCTGGCCAAGGAAATAGAAAAGCTGGCGCGGGCGGGCGCCGATTTTGGCGCGCTGGCTGCCAACACTCCACACATTGTCTTTGATGAACTGCGGCGGCGCTCGCGAATCCCTCTGCTTAGCATCGTGGAGGCTACTTGCGACGAAGCCCGATCTCTGGGATTGAAGCGCTTAGCTTTGTTTGGCACGCGCTTTACCATGCAGGGCCGATTTTATCCGGAAGTGTTCTCGAAGGCCGAGATTACGATCGTCGCACCTTCTGAAGATGAGCAGGCTTACATTCACGGCATCTATACAAAGGAACTTCTGAACAACATCTTCCTGCCAGAGACCCGCGACCGCTTGAGCGCTATAGTGGATCGGATGAAAGCGCGTGACAATGTCGAAGCCGTAATTCTCGGTGGGACTGAGCTGCCGTTGCTCCTGCGTGACCCGCAACACAATGGAATTCCCTTCCTCGACACCACCAGAATCCACGTCAATAGAATCGTCGCGGAACTGGTCTCTTAAGTGGTAGAATTCGCCCACAAATCTAAGCCTGAAGGCGTCCAAGGGGGCCGGCACCGACTAATGAATCAGGCACAGTTCTAAAGTGAAGTTTCGGGAGTACCAAACATGAACTCTACCAACCCATCAGTAACGCGTCAGGCGTTTCTATTTCTCTGCCTCGCTGCCCTGATCAATCTTACGCCGGGCGTGTCCAATGCTCAGCAACAGCGCCCCGATCAATCCTCAGACGACGTACTGCGAATTAACGCCGATCTGGTGCAGACGGCATTTACGGTAATCAATAAGAGCGGACGGTTCGTCGATGGTCTGGATCGCGCTCAGTTTGAGTTGACAGTTGACGGCAAGCCACGCCCGATCAGTTTCTTTGAACGCATCACTGCCGGCAGCGCCAGAGAAGCCCAACTCGCTTCTCGTAGTGGGCCGGGCGCCGCGACGGTGAAAGCTCCGGCGATTCCGCCATCAGTTCGCGGCCGCACGATCGTTTTCTTCATCGATGATCTGCACCTCTCGCCTGACAGCATGAATCGCACCAAGCTCATGCTGCGTCACTTTCTCGAAAGCGACATGAACTCCCGGGACTCAGTGGCGATTGCTTCAGCCAGCGGACAGATCGGATTTCTGGAACAGTACACAAACAACAAGCAAGTGCTGGATGCCGCCGTGGCGAGACTCAACCCGCGTCCCTACGATGTGCGCGGCTTTGGGACGGGCAGTACGAAGATGACGGAGTATCTGGCCCTCAGCATTGAGAACTCGAAATCTGATAACAAGGCAATGGCTTTCTATATTGGAGAATGTCTAAAGCTGGGCGCGCCTCCCAAGAACAGCCCGGCCTATGCGCAAGCAATCGCGGCCTTGCGCGTAGCCTGCGAAAACGAAGTAAAGAACAGCGCGCGCGCCGTGCTCATGCAGGCCGGCGCTATCACTCAGAACACTTATGCTTCGCTCGAGTCTCTGATGCGCTCTTCGGCGCGAGCGCCGGGACGAAAACTCGCTTTCTTTGTCTCCGATGGCTTTCTGTTGGACACCGGACCGCAGGGCCCAGGACTGCGCGATAAGCTCGACCGAATCATCGATGCCGCGACCCGGGCCGGCGTGGTTGTCTACACTATTGACGCGCGCGGTCTGGGCGCCGGCATGGTTCCGGATGCCGCAAACAGCCGGCCTCAGACTGGATCCGGAGACGCGGGCTTTGACATGACTATGGTGGGCGAAGTCTCTGCGACTCAGGATGCGATGAACGCCCTGGCAGAGGATACCGGCGGCCGAGCGCTCCGCAATCAGAACTACTTCGATCGCTGGGTGGGGAATGTTCTGGATGAGACTTCGAATTACTACCTGCTGGCCTGGCGTCCCGATAAAGAAGAAGAGAAGGCGGCAAAGTTTCGACATGTTAAGGTGACTGTCACCGGCCGTCCTGATCTGACCGTGCGCGTTCCCCGCGGTTATCTCGAAGGACCTCAACCCGTCACCGAAACTGCCGCTGTCTCTCCAGCGGACAAGCCCTCCGGAAACTCGAAAACCACCAAACCGGATGCTGACCTCACGGCTGCCATCAACGACTATTACCTCAGCAGCGCCGTGCCCACTATGCTGTCTTTGACCTATCTAAACACGCCTAGCAATGAGACCGTGTTGACTTCATCGATACAGATTGCCAATCGCGGTTTGTACTACGGCGACGACGGAAAACAGACGGCGACGATCAGGCTTGCGGGCGTAGTGCTGAATGACAAGGGAAAGATTTCCGCGAGTTTCAAGAACCAGTTAAACGTCAATCCCGTCACTACCGCAGAGTCTGATGCCTCAGGAGTTATTTACAACCAACACACGCCACTGGCGCCGGGTATTTACCAGGTGCGGGTAGCGGTGCGTGATGAAAAGAGCGGGCGGGTGGGCAGCGCGATGCAGTTCGTTGTGATACCGGATCTTGCCACGCGTCAATTAACCACCAGCAGCGTCTTGTTGGGCGGACAGGTTCTCGAGAATGTGAAGGACAAGGATGCGGGTCCTCAGATTCAACTAAGTGTGGACCACCGATTTTCGCATTTGGCGCGTCTCGGTTACTGGATGTTTATCTACAACGCCAAGCGTGACGCAGCTGGCGCGCCCAACCTGATCGCGCAGACCCATGTCCTGCGTGATGGACAGGTAATGCTGGCGTCACCGCAACGCAAATTGAACCTGGGCGGGCCGGACCCGGACCGGATTCCATTCGGAGAAGAAATGGCCCTGAAAACGCTGCCGCCCGGCAGGTACGATTTGCGAGTGACCGTGACCGACAGCATCGCCGGAACCAGCGTTACTCAAACCGTAGGCTTTGAAGTTCTGTAGGCGCTCTAGACAGCGTCTTTTGGGGAGTGTGTGAGTGCCAACCCGGTCTTCTCTGCGAAATCTCTGCGCCCTCTGCGACTCTGCGTTGAACGGTAAGCAAAATATATTCACCGCAGAGATGCAGAGAACGCTGAGGGGGCGCAGAGAATTTCAAATCAAATCGCTGCCGAGGTTCGCTTTAAGTCGACACCGATATCGCAAGTAAAAGGAGAATCCTCCATGAGATTAATTCGCCTATTCACCGTTACAGCCGGCTTACTCGGTATCTTCGTTTCGGGCGCTTCGGCCCAGGATGGACCGCCCAAAGCTGCCGTTCACGAAGTGACCGACACATATTTCGGCCAGAAGGTCCTCGACCCCTACCGATGGATGGAGGATAGCAAGAGTCCTGAAACGGCTGCGTGGATGAAGGCCCAGGCCGATTACGCGCGGGCTTATCTCGACCATCTGCCTGTCCGCACCCAGTTACTGAAACGGTTCGACGAGCTGAGTGAGACCGGCGTTCGCGTCACCGGAGTTCAACGGGCCGGTAATCTCTATTTTTATTACCGGGTAGCACCTGGCGAAAACGATCGCCGGCTCTATATGCGCGACGGCTTCAAAGGGAGTGAACGCTTGCTGATCGATCCCGACAAGATTTCTTCTCCAGGCAAACGTTACTCAATTGATTCCTACAGCGTGTCGTTTGACGGCAAGTATGTCTGTTACACGATCTCGCTGGGCGGTTCAGAAAACGGCGAGATGCGCGTGGTCGAAACCAGCACCGGCCGCGATCCGGGCGAGCGCATCGATCGCGCGCGTTTTGGCGCGGGCTCCTGGATGCTTGATGGGCGATCGTTTCTCTACAATCGGCTGCAGAAGCTTGCCGCGGGAGCGCCGCCGACAGATCTCTACCAGAAGAGTCGCGTTTATCTGCACGTCCTGGGTGCAAATCCAGACGCCGACCGAGTCGTCTTCGGTTACGAAGTAGATCCGAACATCAAGTTGGGACCCACACCGCTTCCGTTCGCCTTCGTTCCCATTAACTCGAAGTATGTTTTCGCGGTCGTGAATTCAGGAGTATCGCCTAACTCTGAATATTACGTGACCACCATCGACAAGATGACTCAAACGCCGATTCCATGGCGCCGAATCGCTTCGCTTGATGATGAGATTGCCGGCATAGATATCCATGGCGATGACTTGTATCTAAACACTTACCGAAGTACGCCTCGCTTCAAAGTGGTTCACATCAACCTCGCCCAGCCTGACCTGGCAAAATCAGATACGGTTTTTCCGGCGAGTGAGGCGGTGGTTATCTCTATCGGGACGGCGAAGGATGCGCTCTATGTGCAAACGCTCGACGGCGGCGTTGGCAAGCTCTGGCGAGTAGCCTACCAGGGCGGCGCGCCGCAGGCGATCAAGTTGCCATACGACGGCACGGCGTTTGTCGGCTGGACGGATACAGAAACTGAAGGTCTCTTGTTTGGCTTGACCTCATGGACAAAGTCCACGGCTTACTTTGCTTACAATCCCAAAACGCAGACCGCTACGGATACCACCCTCGTGCCGCCGATTCCGATCGATCTGTCGAGTATCGAAAGCGTTTCAGTCAAAGTAAAGAGCCACGATGGGGCGATGATTCCGCTGGTAATTCTTTATAAGCGCGGACTGAAGCGTGACGGCACGAATCCCACACTTCTCAACGGCTACGGTGCGTATGGCATTGTCAATACCGAACCGTTCTTTGCCTCGAACTTCCTGCCGTGGATCGAGCACGGCGGCGTAATCGCGCTGGCGGGCGTGCGCGGTGGCGGCGAATACGGCGAAGACTGGCACCTGGCCGGCAAAGAAAAAACCAAACCAAATACCTGGAAAGACTTTATCGCCTGTGCTGAATATCTGATTAGCGAGAAATACACCAGCCCGGCGCATCTTGCGGGTGAGGGCGGAAGCGCCGGCGGAATTCTGATCGGAAACTCGATCGTCGACCGGCCGGATTTGTTCGGCGCGGCAATCGACCAGGTAGGCGACAATAATGCTTTGCGATTTGAAATCACCTCTAACGGCGTACCAAATATTCCGGAGTTTGGATCGGTCACAAGTGAGGAAGGCTTCAAAGCACTCTTAGCAATGGACGCTTACCAGAAAGTGAAAACCGGGGTGAAGTATCCAGCAGTGTTACTGACCACCGGAATTAACGATCCCCGCGTCGAACCGTGGATGTCGGCGAAAATGGCAGCGCGCCTGCAAGCGGCGACCACCAGCGACAAACCCGTGCTGCTGCGAATTGATTACGACGCCGGCCATGGGTTTGGCTCGACCAAGCGTCAACGGAACGAACAAAATGCTGACATCTTCGCCTTTCTATTCCAGCAATTGGGATCGAAATGATCTTACGGTAGTCGTGTGAAATACTCACCGCCACGCGCTCTCTTAACGTTCCTGCGGCCCTACAATCGAGAGATCCGCGATCTTGCTTTGCAACTTCGCGCGCTGGTACTGGAAGAGATGGCTCCGTGCTACGAAAATATTTACGACGCCTACAGCGCGGTGGCGATCGGCTATGGCCGAAGCGATCGCTTGCGCGACGGTATTTTTCACATCGCGGTCTATTCAAAGCACGTCAACCTGGGGTTCAATGACGGCGCCACGCTTGACGATCCGAAAGGGATCCTGCAGGGCGCCGGCTCACGGATTCGACACATCACAATCAAGACCTCAGCGGATCTTGAAAGGCCAGTGCTACGCGCGTACCTTCACCGCGCGCGCAAGACCGCGTCGGCGGACCTGAAGAAGTTAGGAGAAGCGGCGCCGCCGAAACCCGCCGGGGTCATTTCAACGGTTAAGGCGATCTATCCAAAAAAGCGCCGGCCGAAGTGAGTTTAAGGTTTCGAGTTTCGGGTTTCAGATTTCATTAAATGAGGTAATCTCAGAATCGAAGTGACAGACCTCTGGTTTTGGGCGGGCTACTGATGGATTCTGACAGGCCCGAAGGGCTGCCATGCAAATAGCCCAGACCGTGAGCTCGGGGTGAGAGTCACCAACAAAACCGTTGAGGCCCGAGAGGGCCGACATGCGCGAAGTTTATGCCGGTCCTTTGGACCTCGCCAATGTTTCACAAATCCCTAACCACGACCTCACGGTTGCGGCTATTGCATGACGGCCCTTCGGGCCTCAAGCAAGGTGCTAATGAGATGAACAACTAACCAAGAGGACTAGCTCATGAATAGAAGAGGTGTGTTTCTTTCTCTCGCCCTGATGGTCACTCTCGGCGCCATCGCCGCCCCAGCCCAGCCCCGCGTCCCCACCGTCGACGACCTCCTTACCATCAAGTCCGTGGGCGGCACGCAGATCTCGCCCGACGGAAAATGGGTTGCATACACGGTCGGCTATGGTGACTTCAAGCAGGACGCTTTCATCAATCAGATTTGGCTCGTCGCCAGCGACACCGGAAAGAATTTTCAATTAACCCGCGGCGATCGGTCTTCGACTAATCCGCGCTGGTCGCCGGATGGCCAATGGCTCGCCTTTCTCAGCAATCGCCAGGACGACCGCAACCAGATCTTTGTGATCAATCCGGCGGGTGGCGAAGCGCAGCAACTAACTAAATCTGAAACCCCAGTCAGCAATTTCGCCTGGTCCGAAGACGGCCAGACGATCGCTTACACCGCTACGGAACCGACGCCACAACCTTTGAAGGATCGCAAAGACTATCTGGGTGATTACGACGTTGTGCGCGAAGGCTACAGCTACGTACATCTCTGGACCTTCAGCGTTCGCGAAGCGATGAACGCCCCGCTCGTGGGAAAGCAACGCACAAAGAAGAAAGACTTCAGTATCGATTCGCTCGCGTGGTCGCCGGATGGCTCGAGCATCGCGTTCAGCGCCACTCTGAATCCCGATTTGATTCAGGGCGTAACCTCTGACATTTATTTGATCAAGTTAGCCGACGATTCAGTGAAGAAGATTGTCGACTTGCCCGGACCGGACAATGGTCCGCGCTTCTCGCCCGATGGCAAGCAGATCGTTTTTTCCTCGGCGATGGGAAACAAGGTTTACTTTGCCAGCAACTCACGGCTTGCGGTCGTCCCGGTTGAAGGCGGCAAAGCCAATTCCATAAGCGAGAATTTTGATGAGAATCCTGGTTTGGTCGACTGGAAGGCTGACGGCATCTATTTTACCGGATTGCGACGAACGGCTTCACATCTGTTCCGAGTTGATCCAACCGGCAGTAAGATCGCGAAGATCTCCGCACCTGACGAGTTGATGGCCGGGTCGTTTTCTTTGACGCGATCCGGAGACCGAATGGCTTTTGTCGCCGGCTCGCCGACCTCGATGAATGAAGTTTTTGTCTCCGACACCCGGAAGTTCTCGGCCAGGAAACTGACTAACATGACCGAGCAAGCCCAGGCCTTCACCCTCGGCGCGCGTGAAGTCATCTCGTGGAAAAGTCAGGACGGCACAACCATTGAAGGCGTTCTGATCAAACCAGCGAACTTCGACGCGACCAGAAAGTACCCGCTGCTCTGCATAATTCATGGCGGACCAACGGGAGTCGATCGGCCGCTGTTGCTGACGCCTGACTCTCGTTATTACCCCGCGGACATCTGGGCCGCGCGCGGCGCGCTGATCTTGAAAGTTAACTATCGCGGCAGCGCCGGATACGGCGAAACGTTTCGCAAATTGAACGTGCGCAACCTTGGTGTGGGCGATGCCTGGGACGTTTTGTCAGGAGTTGATTATCTAATCAGCAAAGGTTGGGTTGATAAGAGCAAGGTCGCGTGCATGGGCTGGAGTCAGGGTGGCTACATCTCGGCATTTCTGACCACCTCGAGCGATCGCTTCGCCGCGATCTCCGTCGGCGCCGGAATCTCAAACTGGTCGACCTACTACTACAACACCGACATCACGCCTTTCACGATTAATTATTTGGGCAACGATCCTGCGGTCGATCCGGAGATCTATCAAAAGACTTCTCCGATGTCTTATATCAAGTCTGCGAAGACGCCAACATTGATTCAGCATGGCGAGCTCGATCGCCGCGTGCCCATCGCCAACGCGTACGAGTTGCGCCAGGGCCTTGAAGATCGCGGCGTGAAAGTCGAGATGGTCGTCTACAAAGGCTTCGGCCACGGCATCACCAAACCAAAGTCGATGCGCGCCGTCATGCAGCACAATCTCGCCTGGTTCAATCATTACATCTGGGGCGATCCGCTGCCGGACTTCACCGCGCCGGATGTGCCAAAAAAAAAGGAAACGAAGGAAGAGAAGAAGGCAGATGGGAATTAGTATCAGATCGTAGGGCCCGAGCGCGGAAAGGCTGGTTTCTCAACTGGATTGATTGAATCGAAGGTCGAATGTAATCGCCGCCTCCGGTCAGCTCAACCGTTGGATCTGCTCGGACGTTTGCAAAAGCCCGCGTCGCGGGCGGCGTACCAGTAGCCCACAGCGCGAGCTGTGGGTCCACGCGTCAATCGAAAACAAGCTCGCGAAGCGAGCGACATAATTCGCAAGCGTCGATTGTCGCAAATGAATTCTATGTCGCCCCTCTGGGGCTTCGTTATCATTCTTGCCTCTTTACCCACAGCTGGCGCTGTGGGCTACTGATATATCGTCGGCTTCGCCGACTGGGTGTTGCCGATCGCACGTTGGCCGGCGTCACAAGCGGGTCGTCTGACGTTCTGCCTTCAAAATATGGACTACGACGCAACTGACATAGCCTCGACCTACGACCTTGGTCGCGAACATGGGCCGGAGTTTCTCACTCTTTGGATGGACCTGGTCTCATCGCACGTGAAGGATCAGCACATCAAAACGATTCTGGATCTGGGTTGCGGTACGGGACGGTTTACCGAAGCTCTGCGGGCACGTTTCGAGGCGGAGGTCATTGGCATTGACCCTTCGGAAAAGATGTTGGCTCAGGCCCGGAGCAAACTGGCCAATGCCAGGATTCGATACGAGACTGGTCGTGCGGAATCGATCCCGCTCCCCGACAATTCGGTTGAACTGATTTTCATATCGATGATTTTCCATCACTTCGAGGATGCGCCACTCGCAGCGCGCGAATGCCGCCGAGTGCTTCGAGATGGGGGAACAGGCTTCGTCCGCACCGGGATTCGCGAACGCATCTCGTCGTATCCTTATGTTGATTTTTTCCCAGAGAGCCGGCCTATTCTTGAAGAGGTCCTGCCTACAAATGCATTTGTGCGCGAGGTTTTTGAGGCGGCTGGGTTTCACACCATCGCCGAGCAACTGGTTACTCAGGAGATTGCGCCAAGTTACGCCGCTTACGCAGACAAACTAGCGGCCGGAGCGGACTCAGTCCTGGCTCGGTTGAGTCAAAGAGACTTTGACGCCGGGATCAGGGCGTTGCGGGGCCATGCAATGCACAGGGATTGTGAAGCGGTCTTCGAACCAATTGATGTTTTCGTTTTTCTGAGCCCGCGAATGCGGGCGACATACCAGTAGCCCACAGCGCGAGCTGTGGGTGCACGCGCGAATCGAAAACAAAGCTCGCGAAGCGAGCGACATAATTCGCAAGCATCGATCTCCGCCAATAAATTCTATGTCGCCCTTCCGGGGCTTCGTCATCATTCTTGCTTCTTTACCCACAGCTTGCGCTGTGGGCTACTGATATATCGTCGGCTGCGCCGACTGCGTGTAGCCGATCGGAAGTGTTCACGATCTTTCGAGTCGTTGAACGACCCACGAGTGTTACAATCCAGCGAACACGATATCTGACTTAAAGTATTCTTTGGAGAGCCTATCCATGCCTGAATTTCGACGAATCACTCTGCGCGCAATAACGAGCGCGTCCATTACCGCAATCGTTTGTCTATTGTTCCTGGTCCCGATCGCCGGCGCGCAGCAATACGATCCCAGTCTCTATTCCGGCTTGCGCTGGCGCATGATTGGCCCTTTTCGTGGCGGTCGCGTCAATGCCGTCAGCGGCGTCGTGGGCCAGCCCGACACTTTTTATTTTGGTTCTGTGGGCGGAGGCGTGTGGAAGTCGAATAACGCCGGACGGACCTGGAACCCGGTGTTTGATTCAGCTACGGCTGCTTCGATTGGCGCGATTGGGGTGTCGGCGTCAAATCCCAACATCGTCTATGTGGGCACCGGCGAGCCGGACATGCGTGATTCGATCCAATTTGGCGATGGCATGTATAAATCCACCGACGCCGGGAAGACATGGAAGCACATCGGGCTTGAGAACACGCGACAGATTGGCCGCGTCATCGTCGATCCAAAGAACCCTAACGTCGTGTTAGTAGCGGCGCTGGGCCATGCTTATGCAGCTAATCCTGATCGCGGCGTTTACCGTTCGCGCGATGGCGGCGCTACGTGGCAGAAAGTTCTCTTTAAGGGCGACGATGTGGGGGCGATCGATCTCGCCTTTGATCCGACCAATTCACAAATCGTTTATGCCACGCTATGGAATGTGCGCCGGCCGCCCTGGTTTATCTACGCGCCGGCGAATGGTCCAGGCGCCGGAATATTCAAATCAGTCGACGGCGGCGCCAACTGGAAAGAAATTTCAGAGGGAATTCCCGTAGAGGGTCGCGGGCACATTGGGATTGCAGTCGCGCCGGCAAATCGCAATCGCATCTATGCGGCCGTAGACGCGAAAGAAGGCGGCATTTTTCGATCGGACGACGCGGGCACGACCTGGATCAGATTATCCGCAGACAAGCGTCTGTGGGACCGTGGTTGGTATTTTGAAAAAGTTGTGGTCGATCCGAAGAATGCCGACATTGTCTACGTCAGCAACACGTCGGTTTATCGCTCGACCGATGCCGGCAAGACCTGGACAGCGATCAAGGGCGCGCCCGGCGGCGACGACTATCATCAACTCTGGATAAATCCGGACGATCCGAAGCGAATGGTGCTGGGCAGCGATCAGGGCGGAATCGTTTCGGTGGACGGAGCAGTCACGTGGAGCTCCTGGTACAACCAGCCCACCGCGCAGGTTTATCACGTCGCGGCGGACTATCGTTTTCCCTACTGGGTCACCGGCGCCCAACAGGACAGCGGCGCGGTAGGCACGCCGTCGCGCAGCCGCCATTCTGAAATTTCAAATCGTGATTGGGAAGGCTTGTGTTCCGGCGGTGAGTCAGGTTACACCGCGCCGGATCCCTTGCATCCCGAGATTCTTTTTGGCGGCACGGTTTCGCGCTGCAATGTGCTGACAGGCGAAACCAGGAATGTAACGCCCGAGCGTGGCGGGGGTCAGACAGTCTATCGACATGACTGGACGCAGCCGCTGGTATTTTCGCAAGCGGACCCGCATGCGCTCTACTACGCCAATCAGTTCCTTTATAAGACAATTAACGGAGGTGAGAGCTGGACGCAGATTAGTCAGGATCTGACGCGCGAAGATCCGGGCACGCCGGCGAACCTCAATGAAGCCGCGGCGGCAGACGCCCCCACAGAGAAGCGACGCGGTGTCGTGTATACCATCGGCCTTTCACCTTTGCGCGCGCCGTTGATCTGGATTGGCACTGATGATGGATTGATCCAACTGACGAATGACGACGGCAAGATCTGGCAGAACGTCACGCCGCCGGCTCTGACTTCATGGAACAAGGTCATGATGATCGAAGCCTCGCACTTTGACGTTAAAGAGGCCTACGCCGCGGTTGAGCGTCACCAACTGGAAGATTACGACCCACACATTTATAGAACGCGAGATGCCGGCAAGACCTGGACCGAAATAACGAAGGGATTGCCGGCGGGAGTCTACGCTCAGACAGTGAAAGAAGATCCGGAGCGCCGCGGACTGCTCTTTGGCGGCACCGAACGGTCAGTGTTTGTTTCCTTCGATGATGGTGACAACTGGCAGCCGCTGCAACTGAACCTGCCGCCGGCTTCGATGCGTGATCTCGCCGTGCACGGAAATGATCTGATCGTTGCGACGCACGGCCGTGGCTTCTGGGTGCTCGACGACATCACCGCGTTGCGTGAGATCGATAAAGACGTCGCGCATGCAAACGCCCATTTATTCCAACCCGCCACAGCCATTAGCCTGACTCCGGGGAGCGACAACGGCACGCCCATGCCGCGCGACGAACCACTCGCCGAGAACCCTGCCGCGGGCGCGATGATTGATTATTACTTGAAGTCGAATGTTACGGGAGTGGTGTCGCTCGAAATTCTGGATCCAGCGGGCGATGTAATTCGTCGCTACGCGAGTGACGACAAGGTGACTCCAGTCAATCCGGATACGCTTAACATTCCGGCCTTCTGGGTGCGACCTACTGAAGTGCTTTCGACCGCGGCCGGAATGCATCGATGGATTTGGGACCTTCGTCCGACTCCTCCACCGCGGCCTGCCGGTGGCGGCGGTGGTTTCGGTCGCGGTGGTGTTTCTACCGTCCTGCCGGGCACTTACACGGTGAAGCTGACGGTCGGCGGGAAGAGCTATACGCAAACCTTAATCGTAAAGATGGATCCACGCGCGAAGTAAGAAGCTTCCAAACGCGCAGCGTGCTTGGGCACGGACGCGAAGTACGCCGGCGGTGAAACGGACGACTGAAGACTTGGTGCCCACGGATTCAATCGTCCGTCTTCCAAGCTCATTCGCGACCAGCTATCTGAGTTTTTAACGACAGCGCCGCTTGCATTCATCTCGGGCGTGCTTTGCAGCGTCCTCGCAACTGTGTCTCTGGCGCTTGTAGGGTATCGCTTTGCAAATATCTTTTCGCGTATTGTAGCGATCGTTGCAGCGATCCTTGCACTGGTTTCGCGCGTTTGACGCCGGACCAGCGGCGGCAAGCGTCCCCAGACAAACCAAAAGCATTAAGCTCCATCGCAGAACGAACGAGGTTCTCTTCATTTCTTTTTCTCCTTTTTCATGCCAACGGATATTGGCGCGTCAATGTCCAGCCGCGCTGTTTAGTAGATGTGACCGTCCCGAGGGCGTCCGGTGAACTCTGGAGGAGAGGCACTAGGATACTACCAGTGACGAACATTCAAAAGGCCGCGAAGCGCGAGTGTCCAGCGTGGTAAACGGTGTCTGGAATACCGAATCTAGTCGGGCTCTGATTAAGCTGAAAAAAGCCCAGCTTAGGTTGGTACCCTAAACAGCTGAACTTGAAACGACCACCTCTGAATCAAAAGGACTCTGGATGGAATGACCTGACGTGATATCATCTGCGCGAATGGGCACATTGAATATTGATCGCTATCACGCCGCGATGGGTGACGCATCCTACAAGGACGCCACGCGCGTTCACGGCAAGCCGCTAAGTGAAACGATCGCTACATTTTATGTAACGCAACGAAAGCTCCCTTTCGCACCGGTCCTCGGTCACGAGCGTTTGATTCGCCTGCTGGTGGACAGTCAAATTGATCGGCCGCGGCTGCGGTTTCTCGAGCAGGATCGTGGCGGGCTGCAACGATTCGCCAAAGCGATCGAAGACATTCAGTTCGCCGGCACTATTCGTACCGTGCGCCCCGGCACGATCATGTTTCCGCAGCAGCCGGTCGCCGACATTACTGGCAGGTTCGGTCTCACCCAGGCACAGGAAATCAAGTTCGAACACGCTTTCGATCTACCGATGACGACGGCCAGCGTCGCGATGCAATTTCGCATGGCCGCTGGCAATCGCTGGCTGTCTGATTTTTCGCTGCGGCGCAACGGCGACATCGAACGCGCGGTAGACATTGCCACCTATGCCTTCATCGGCGGCTTTAACGACACCTCGAACATGGAAGCCGCGCACCGTCTGGACATACCCGCGGTCGGCACCGAAGCGCATTACTGGCAGCAGGCGTTTCTCGAATATCTTTACGAACCGGAAATCGAACCGCGCACTGGACAACCCAAGCATTTCGAGCAGGTTGCTTTCGAACGTTGGCTTGATGCGAATCCCAACGGCACTACTCTTTTGCTGGACACGATTGACGTTTACCTGGGCGCAGTGCACGCGGCGATGGCCGCTACTTCGAACGAAACTCGGCGCAAAGCCTTCAAAGGTTTTCGGGTCGACTCGGGCGATCTGGCCGAGCTGGGCAAGTGGTGCCTTCGCTTTTTTGAAGCGAATGGTCTGAAAGATCTGCGGCCGAACTTAACTGGCGATCTGGATGTCGAAAAATTGAAACGGATCGTCGCCGCCTTTCCAGAAGCGGCCGGGTTTGGCATCGGCACCAAACTGTCGAGTGAAGTTAAGAACGTCGCCGGAGTGATCTTCAAGGCCTGCGTCATCGACGGCCGGCCAACGCTGAAGGCTTCCAATTCTCTGGACAAGACCACGCTGCCCGGCAGCATGCAGGTCTTTCGAGGCAGTGACGCCGCCGGCAATTATATTGGGGACGTGACCGCCCGCGAAGACGAACAGATCGAAATCCCGGGCGCCGTTTCGGTTGAGCGCCTGCTACAACCGTTCTGGGAGAATGGCCAACATTCGGCAATCCCCTCGATTGAAAAACAAAAAGCTTTTGTCGCGGATCAGATGAGGCATTTCGAAGATCTGCATAACTACCCCTGCTCACTGAGTCCCGGTTTGACAGCGTTGCGCGACGAGCTGACGGAACGGATGCAGGTCGACAGTTCTGGTTGGGAGAAGGTTTTGCAGCTACCTGAAGAAATGCCGGAAGAGTTAGTCCAGGCGAAGTGAGTTGCTTCGAGATAGAATTCCCGAACATCAGCAACGCAAGCAATCACCCGACCCACTCCTTCTTTATGAAACGTCAACCAGTCATGACTTCTCTTGCGCTACTGCTGTCGCTTTTCCTCGGCGGTTGCGAAGTCGTTTTCATCCATCCACCTGCCGGCAAACTCAAATTAGACAAAACGCTCCTCGGTAGCTGGATTAACCAGGAAAAAGAGAAGGAAGCCACGACGCTCAAATTCGACAAAGGCACTGGTGAAGAAATCAAGATCTCCTTTCTTCCGGCCAATCATGACGAGAAGAACCCGGTTTTGACGGCGAGAATCTTAATCATAGCCAATCGTTCCTATATGATTTTGAACCCGACAAACGAGGATCGGGACAAAGGTTTCCTGCTGGCCCGCTACGAGATTACAGCGGGCGAATTAGTAATCTGGCTTCCGAATTCGGAAAAGTTCAAGATCCTTATTCAGCAGAAAAGAATACGGGGTACGGCTGAATCGATTGACCCGGTCGTGACCGATAGCCCGGATAATTTAGCGAAACTGCTCGAATCAAAGGAAAGCGAAGACGCGTTTGAGATTTTCGGAAAGTTCCGAAGGGGTAAGCGGTGACGTCTGTAGACTTTTCTCTGCGCGAACTCCGCGCAGCGCTCGGGACATGCATAAAACCTTACGACCAACAAGAGTCGAAAATCGCTTACAATCCTAAGGCCAAAGGCGCGAAATGTAAAAGCCTGGGCCAACGGCCCAGGTCACTCAACCTTTGAAATCCAAAGCGCTGAAACCGCGAAATAATCTGAAAGCAAAGACTCCCAATGGCCCAATCTCTCTCGTCCATGTGGTCTCGCTTAAACATTACATTCATCGTCAAAAACAACATCACCGGCGGGTCACGTTTCAGCAGGAATATCGCAAATTCCTCAAGGCCTATGGAATCAATTACGACGAACGATATGTTTGGGATTGAGTTGATTTCGCGCCTTCAGCGCTTCGTGCGATTGTTGCGAAAAAACCTGGGGCGTTGCCCCCAGGCTTTTACATTTCGCGCCTTTGGCGCTGCCGATAATTGAATTACCCGAAATGTTAAGGCACCAACCTTGACTTGATATCTTCTTCTCGTTCAGGCGACTTTATTAATTCTTGTTCGTGTTGTTTCTTAAGTCGTCTCTCTTCTTCCAGCATAGTTCTATATATTTTAACCACACACGTTCTTCTTTGCTGATCGGTTCGGCGGCGTCATCGCACACCTTCAAGAACTGCCTATATCCGTCGCTGCTTGAGTTTCCTTCCTCAAACGCTTGAAGCACCTTCATAAAATGCTTGTGTTCGTCGCTGGTTGAAGTTGACCTCCTCGCCGAAAAGGCCTGAAGTTTCGTCCCGCACTTTTGCAACAACCTTCTTTCTGGCCCTGTTAGCGTCATTTTGGTGAACTTGAACGAAGGTTTGACATGAAATTTCTCTTTTGGATCTCCCAAGTCGGATGGCCAAGTTGTTAGATGAGGCATGTTCTCTTACTCCTAATCATCTGACTGCAACGTCTGCGCGACAGGAGGTGCCTTGGCTTCGGCCGGCCGCTCGCTTCGGTCACGCGTCGGCGCCAACTTTCGCACCACACCCGTTATGGGAGCTGTAAATCTGCCCGTAGCCGTGGCCCAGCGGCGCCATCTGGCGGTCGAACTGAGATCATCAAGCAACGAATACACGACCGGCGTGGCGACCAGAGTCAGCAGGAGCGACAACGATTGTCCGCCGATGACTACGATAGCGATCGAGCGGCGCTCTTCCGCTCCCGGTCCGGTCCCGAGAGCCAGCGGCGCCATACCCGCAACCAGGGCCAGCGTCGTCATCAGAATTGGGCGCAGCCGATCGCGATTGCCCTGAATAATCGCCGCATCTCGCTCCATACCGAGCGTCCTCAGATTGTTCATATGATCGATCTGCAGGATCGCATTTTTCTTGACGACGCCAAAAAGCACCAGCACGCCCAGCGCCGAATAGAGATTCAGCGTATCGCTCATCAACCACAGCGACAGCAAAGCAAACGGCACTGAGAGCGGCAGACTCAGCAGAATCGTGAGCGGATGCACGGTGCTCTCAAATTGCGAAGCCAAAATCATGTACATGAAAATGATCGAAAGCAGGAAGGCCCAGAGAAACTCGACAAACGTTTTTTCCAGCTCGCGGCCGCGGCCGGCGATAGTGGTCGAATACGCCGGCGAAAGGTTCATCGCAGCAGCTTCCTTGCGCAAGGCGTCAAGCCGATCGGCCAGCGCAAACCCGGGCGCCACTCCGGCGCGCACTGATGCTTGTCTCTGTCGATCGAGCCGGTCAATACGAGAAGGACTGATGTCCTCCTTGATATCCACCAGGCTATCCAGACGCACCAGACCGCCGCGTGATGATGGCACATACAGACGAGAGATGGTCGCGCTGTCTTTGCGATCCTGTTCCGTCAATCTCAGTTGCACGTCGTAGTCTTCGTTAACCGAGGGGTCCCGAAAGCGCGAGACCTGGTCGTCGCCGCCGACCATCAAACGCAGCGCCGTGGAAATATTAGAAGTGTCGACTCCGAGATCGGCCGCTCGATCACGGTTGATGTGGACGCGCAATTCCGGCTTGTCCAGCTTCAGCGTCGTATCGGCGTCGACGATACCGCCGATCTCTTTGGTCTTCTCTCGTAACGCATCTGCATACTTCGCCAGCTGCTGCAGCTCCGGCCCACGAAAGACAAAATCGATATCGTTGTTGCCGCCACCGATATTAAAGCTCGGTGCGTTGCGCACGCCGAAACGAAACGGGGCGTACTTTTGCAGTCGCCGGCGAACTTCCGACATCACATCGCGCTGCGTGTAATTGCCGCGCCATGCCGCCAGTGGATGCCCGCTTTTGATCGAATCCCAGAGTTTGGTCAAAGAAAACACACGCTCGTCATGCGGCGCGATGCGGACATAGACACCACCCTGGTTTACTGCGCCCAGAAACGAACCGCCCGACGAAGAAAGAATCAAACGCACGCCTGGAGTCGAAAGCAAATCCTTTTCGATCGACAGCATCGTGTGATTCATGGCGTCGATATTGGTGCCCTCCGGGGCGTTAACGTTGACATCGAATTCGGCTTCATCAACATCGGTGGGAATATATTCCTGTCTCACAACGCGGTAGAGCGGGATACTGGAGAGAGCCACTGCAATCGCAATCGCAGCGACAGCGGCGCGATGGCGCATCGCCACCCGCAACAGCCAGGTGTAAAAGCGATCAATGAAAGAATAGAAACCGCGCCGCGATGAAGCCGCCGATAGCGTGTCATGATGGTGCCCGAGCTCTGCACCGTGGCCGGCGGCGGCGTCTTTGGCTCGCAGTAAGCGGGCGCTCATCATCGGCGTCAAAGTAAACGAAACCAGCAGCGACACCAGAACCGCCACCGCCGCGGTAATTCCGAACTGAAACAGAAAGCGGCCGGAGATCGACGACATGAACGAAACCGGAAGAAAGATTACGACCAGCGAAAAAGTCGTGGCCATAACCGCTAGACCAATATCGGCCGTAGCTTCCCTGGCGGCGCGCATCGGCGTAATTCGCTTTTCTTCGACAAAACGAAAGATGTTCTCAAGCACCACGATCGCATCGTCGATCACGACTCCGACCATCAATACCAGGGCCAGCATCGTCACGCCGTTGAGAGTGAAGTTCATCGCCCGCATCATTGCGAAAGTCGAAATCACCGAACATGGAATCGCAATCGCCGCAATCAAGGTCGAGCGCCAGGAGCGCATGAACAGCAGCACGACCAGGCTGGCGAGAATGCTGCCCAGCACCAGATGTCGTGTGATTTCGTGCAGCGCCGCGCCGATGTATCGCTCCTGATCGCGAATTACTTCCATTCTTACGTCTGCCGGCAGTTGCGGGGCCACCCGGGCCATTTGCGCCTTGACGTTGTGAATAACTTCGACTGTGTTTGCGCCCGATTGCCGCTGAACTTCCAACGTGACTGTCGGCATGCCATTCAGCCTCGCGATTGAGCGCTGTTCTTTTGTTCCGTCTTCAACCCGTCCGATGTCACGAATCTTAACCGGGGCGCCATTGATGTTCGCGACCACCAACTCTTCCATCTCGCGCGGATCGGTGTAACGTCCCAGTGTGCGCAGGACGAGTTCGCGCTTTCCCGTTTCGACATTGCCACCCGGCACATCCGCGTTCTGTCGCTGCAAAGCATCGTGCACCTGACTAATCGGGATCTTGTAAGCAGCCAATCGCTCGGCATCAATCCAAACATTAATGGCGCGATCCAGACCGCCAACCACGTTGACCGCGCCGACGCCTCCGGCGCGTTCAATTTGCACCCGCACGATCTTGTCGGCATATTCGGTGAGTTCGCGAATTGACCGATTGCCAGAAAGGGCAATCGTTACGACCGGCGTGCTGTCGTTATTGAACTTGGCGACTACCGGCGGCTTGGCGTCTGGTGGCAAATCGCGCACAACCGTGCTGACGCGATCGCGCACGTCCTGCGCCGCGGTGTCGATATCACGATTTAGATTAAAGGTCGCCAGCACGATCGAATTTCCCTGCACGGAGACTGAACGCAGGTTGTCAATGCCATCAACTGTATTGACGACTTCTTCGATGCGCTGCGAGACGAGCGTCTCCATTTCTTCCGGAGAAGCGCCGGGCAGGTTCGTGCGCACGCTGACGGTGGGCAAATCGACGGAAGGAAAACGATCGACGCCGAGCTTGAAATAACTTGCCGAGCCGACTACGACCAGGGACAAGACGATCATCGCGGCGAAGACCGGACGGCGAATACAGATTTCGGCTAGTTTTTGCACTCTAGATTTTGTCTCTGTGAAGCTCTGTGTTCCTCTGTGTCTCTGTGGTGAATCAAGAAAAGGAAGCCTTCACCACAGAGACACAGAGGACACTGAGGAAGCACAGAGAGAATCGCAAATCAAAAATCTAAAATTCCACTACGGGCTGTCCCGATTGTAAATTTCCCGGATCAACAATCACGCTTTGACCCACGTTGACGCCAGCCTTGATCTCAATCCAGTCCGGGCCGCGGCGTCCAGTCGTGACCGCCTTCTCACTTGCCTTGCCATTCTCCACCAACATTACTTTTTCTATCCCGGCGAACGTAACGATCGCGGTACTGGGAACGGTGACTGCGGTGCTCGTCTGATCCGTGACGATTTCGGCGCGCACAAAAGCTCCTGGACGCAAGCGGCCGTTGTTACGCACATCTGCTTCGACGGCCAGGACGCGGTTCTGTTCGCTAATAGTCGGGCTGAGCCGTTTGACATAGCCGAGATAAGAGTCCGGATCGCCTTCGACCGTGACTCGCACACTTTGACCGCTACGAATGCTGTGCGACTCGCGCTCAGGAACATTGACCTGCAATCGCAAAGGGTCGATGCGCACGATGTCGACAACCGGCGCGCCGGCGGCGAGGTACTCTCCGACGCTCGCTTTCTTCTCTTGCACTACACCTTCCAAAGGCGCGTACACAATCGTATCAGCAAGTTGTTGCCTCGCCAGCGCCAATTCCGAACGCCTCTGAGCCAGCAGCCCCTGACGATTCCGAATCTCCTCGAGCCCGTCCTGATAACGGCTTAGTGCAACCTTGTATTCTGAATCAACCGTGTCGTACTCGGCGTGCGGAATCACGCCCTGCTGAACCAACTTGCTGGCCCGGTCACGTTTCGATTTCGCGTCTTCCAGGACCGCTTTTGCCTGCCTGACTGTGCCGGTCTCTTCCGCCGTCACGCGATCGTCAGCCCCGTCGGGCGATAAGCCGAGACGCGCGCGCGCCTGGGCCAAAGCGGCTTCCGCCTGTTGCACGCGCAGCTTGTAATCCTGCTGCTCAACTTGCGCAATTACCTGCCCCTTGTGAACTACGCTGCCGAGATCGATCGAGATCGTTTGCAACCGGCCGGGCACCTTAATGCTCAGGGTCGTATGGTCGTAGGCGGCCAAAGTTCCATTCACGGTAACGGTTTGACCGATCGGCATTTCTGCTACCTTAACGGTCTTGACCTGGCGCGGCGGCGTCTTGTTGTCAGGGCTGGCGGCTTTTCCTGAAGCGGGATAGTCGCTCTTGCAGGCTGATGAGCCTACGACCAACAGCCCCATCAATAAAATCAAACCAGGGGCAGTGGTTCGCGACCTAACGGCTCTCATAAAAGACAAGGACATGTTTTGTTCGTTGTTGATTCGGGAAAACTGAGGACAGTTTAGCATGAAGACGCCGATGGCCTGAGTCTGGTTACGATCCGTGGTCCGCCACAACGTTTTTTCCGCGACGCGCCGAACGATCGGGTTTTCCGTACCCGATCGTCCGGAAATCCTTCCGAGATTTTGGACAGTCGAAGCACAATTAACCAATCAAAGAAATCGCTTGCGTCTGACGCTACGTCAGGGTTTAGTTTTGTTCGTTCCGAGGGTGAGCTGATGGGAGACAGTAACGAAAAGCTATTTCAGGCCCGGGAGTTCGCAAAACTTTCCGGCGTAACCGTGCGCGCCCTGCACCATTACGATCGGCTCGGGTTGCTGAAGCCGAGTCGACACACTCGCGCGGGCTACCGGCTGTACAGCGAGAGTGATGTGGCGCGGCTGGAGCAAATCGTAGCGCTGAAATTCATCGGCTTATCGTTGAAACAAATCAAGGATGTGCTCAGTCGAAGGTCGGTTGGCCTCGCCAATACTCTCCGGCAACAGCGCCAGGCGATCGAGGAGAAGCGCAATCGTCTGGAGTTGGCCATTAACGCAATCAAGCGTGCCGAATATGTAGCGGCTGCCAACAACCAGCCCGACTGGGAAACGTTCGTCAAAATAATTGAGGTGATTAATATGCAGACCGATATGGACTGGAGCAAGAAGTATTACTCGGAAGAAGCGCAGCAAGAAATCGCGAAGCGCGCCGCGATAGTCTCCCCTGAAGTGATCGAGCAATCGCAACGCGACTGGGTGATGCTTATTAAAGAAGTCGAGACAGCGGTAGCAGAGAGGCAAGATCCGGCGAGTGATTTGTCGCAAGCGTTGGCGGTCCGTTGGATCGAACTGCTCAAGGGTTTCACTGGCGGCAATGCTGAAATTCAGGCAGGTCTCAACAAGATGTACGCAGACCGGAGCAACTGGCCCTCGTCGATGCCCAAACCGTTTAGCGACGAAGTACAGGCGTTTATTGTCGAGGCGATGAGTCATCGCAAAAGGTCGTGAGCTCCGCGCCAGAGGGCAGGATCAATGGAGCAAGAGACCGATCCACGAATTCACCAAAATGACTTGAACCAAAGCCTGTTTGGGTGGGTTCGTGGATCGTGTTAACGCCCTCATCAGAAATGGCTCACAGTTGATGAAGGTCGCACAACACTTCCGTTCATTCGGAGACCAGCCCGGCGGGCTGCCCCCACTGGCCTTCAAAAACAAAGTTATCGATCGGCCTTCTCGATCGCGGGCTTGACTCGGATGCTTTCGACGGTTCCGGCAGGGCGTCAACATCGATGCCATAGCCAATCGCAATGGCCGCGACCGGTTCAAATGCAACCGGGAGGTGATAGAGCTCCGCGACTTTTTGCGCGGAGAATCCCGCCATCTGATGGACGCACAAGTCCATCGCCGTGGCTTGCACGATCATATTGGCGACCGCCAAACCAACGTCGTGGAGAGCGTGGCGGTTTGGTTTGCCGGTCTTCTCAAAATTCAGCTTCGCTACGGAAACCATCAACACCGGGGCCTGATGCGCCCACTGCTGATTCTTTTCTGCCAGACAACCGAGAAGTTGCGCGTGCTCTTCCGGCTTCTGTTTGGTCGCCAGAAGAAAATACCAGGGTTGTTCATTGAAGGATGAGGGCGCCCAGCGGGCAGCCTCAAACAGACTTAACAGCTTCTCGGGCTCGACCATTCGATCAGAGAAAGCGCGGGGGCTCCAGCGCCGCTTCAGAATTTCCAGGATCGGGTAATCAGTTTGGGCAGGTTTTTCCATATTTTATTGTTCCAAAACTCCAGGATTTGATTATCGAGGATAGACCGCCCAGAACAAAACTGAGGACGGAGTGAAGGAAAGACTCAAGCGCACAAGGGATCAGATTCGGATCGCGGACATCCTGTCCGCCTGAGCGCGCAGCGCGAATCCCTGCTTAGTATGAACAATCGCAACGCGTTTCTTCTGGAGTCTTAGCGTGCTTCGCCCGCAGGCGGACATGATGTCCGCGCTCCATTTACCGGTCAATCCAACATATTTGTTTTACTGCGATCTATTTCCCAAAGCTGCGCCGGAACAGGTAGGACATCTTAATGAAGAACGTGCGGCCGTTGCGACGAAACCCCGGCTCGAGTTGACCGGTGAAGGGATTGAAGCCGTTGCGCGTGAGGTCATCGTTGTAGCCGAGATAGAAAGCTGTGCCGGGGTTTGGAGTCCAGCCGGCCAGGAACTGGCCGCGAGCATTTGACGCCAGCGTGTCATAGTCGACACGCGCTCGGAGAAAGAGAAAGCGAGTGAACTGATAAGTCGATCGAAGTGAATAGATGTCGTCAGCGAACGCCAGCAGGCGCGTATCGTTTCGTCGCAAAGAATTCCTGGTATAGCTCAGTGACATCGCCAGTTCATTGGTTGGTTTGTATTCTCCGCTCAGATCCAGTTCGATAAAAGTGCCCGGTCCGGGATCCAACGGCGCCGACGGATCGGCAAGAGCCGCTGGGCTCACTCGCGGATATTTTGGCCCCGCTCCAAAATCGAAATCGAAACTGTTCCGGCCCTGGGCAAGAAAAAAGTTAAAGTTGTATCGCTTACTCGGCCTGGCCCCTCCGTATATATACGGATTGAACTGGTAACTTGATCGCTCTGGACCACCGAAGAATGCTCCGCCGTGCGTGGCCGTTCGTTTCAAACCAAACTCCTCTTCAAACAGTCGCTCATATCCGACGCTGCCCCCTACGCCCAGATAACTGCTGTGCTGGAAATTGACTTGTGCGCTTGTCTCCTCGTACAGGTTCTGGCTCAGGCCCTGCCAGTTAAAATTGATCCCCGCGTTCGTATTGATGTTCCATGAGATCAATTTCGCTTTTGGCTTCTGCTCGGATTGATAACCCGCATAACCGCCTTCGAAGTTTGTATTGAGCCGTCTCGTGAACCCGACATCCGCGCGATAGTCCTGCGTTTGACCATTGCCGTTAAAGCCATAAAAAAAGTGGCGGCCATCGCGGTTATAGCGAATGTTGTAGGCCAGACCCTTGCCGGTGCGATAGTAGTTGCGGGTCTCGCCAGGCCGGGAAGGATTCGCGACGGTCGGATCAAAGCCCGCGAAACATCCATCAGAAGGACCCGGCCGATGAGTATCCAATGCCGGTTCAGCAAAGCAACGGCGTGAAATACTGCCGAGGATCTGGAAGCTAAGAGTTTTTTGCTTGCTGATTTTGAATCGCCCATCAATGCCGCCCAGCTGATTATGTTTCTCGATAAAATTGTAACTGGTTAATAGAATCCCGATGTTTGATCCGGTTCCGATGTCGCGCTTGAGCCGGAGGATCCCGATATAGGCGTTTTTATCGAGAAACCTGGCAATAGCCGGCCGAGTGCTCGCATCGTTTCGCTCGTCTTCGGTAAAGTTCCCGGGCGCGTTATCGCTGGCCAGCAAAAGGCCAAACGTATTCCGGCCGCGCTTCCCTGAGAGCTTCACCGCCAGGTCGGGATCGACGATGGCCCGAGTGTGTACCGCCTGGATCGGCGTCTTGAAAATGTCGACGCCTTCGAGAAAGAACGGCCGCTTCTCTTCAAAGAAGATTGGGAAACGTTGATTGGCGGTAACTACGGTCTGGTCGGCTTCGACTTGGGCAAAGTCCGGATTGATCGCCAAATCGAGCGTGACTGTCGGGGTCAATCCATATTTGGCAGTGAGGCCGATCTCGGCTTTGATCGGCTGGTTCAGAATTCTACCCGGATCCAGCAGCGCCGGGTTCGCTGCGATTTGGGCTAACGAAAGCGCATTGACGCGTTTGCCGGTTTCGGAAAGTGTGAGACTGGGAATGACCTCCAGCGTGCGCTCAGTCGAAATGCCTTCCAATCCAGTCAAGTGCCCCTCCTGACTCAACTGCGAAGAGATGTCACGCGAGTTCGGCATCCACGAATCGATCTCATCATTGAAGCGATCAATGTTGCGCCAGACGTGAATCCCCCATTGCTTGCCCTTGCCCGCCTCATATCTGAGCGACTTGAAGGGAATCGCGATTTCCAGCGTCCAGCCGTCGGTCGTGATCATTCCCTTGGACACCATCACGATATCTACGCTGAAGTCAGTCCCCGACCCTTCGGTCATGATTCCGTCCTGTTGCACACCGAGAGGATTAAAGCCGACCACATAAGCCCGGCGTTGGTCGTTAAAAGTATCGAGGAAGATCCGCACGTTGTCCTCGCCGAAAACTTCGTCGCGCTTGGCGACCGTGGCGCGCACCTTGTCTGGCTCGTCATAGCAGTGAAAAGCCATATAGAGCGTATGGGTGTCATAGCCCATCATCATCTCAGTGGGCTTTGAGGGCGCGATGTTGTCGCCCGGACTGATTTGTAGAAAGTCCTTGAAGACTACTGCCTGCTTCCAGACTTCATCGTCGATCTTGCCATCGATTACGGGTGCTTTATCAAAATGCGGAATAACTAATGGGCGGGCCTTCTCTGGCGGAATGATGGCTCTGCTTTTCGCATCGCCTCCATTGGTTGACTGATTCGGCGTGGTGTTTCGGGATGGTGTGGCGGTCGGCGTGGGAGACGGAGCAGCCGGACTATTCTGCGCAAAAACTACGGAGCATAGAGCAAAGAATGCGCATATCAGACAGAATAGACGCTTTCCAATCATCGATTACTTGTCCGTCAACCAATTTGACGATCGATCTTATTCTGGCGGGGCGCCAACCAACGATGAAGTGCCGCTCTATGATGCTCGGAAGTTTAGACGGCGATGCCCGCCGGATTCTTCCACTGTTACGCGTGAAGAACCGGTTTTGTTTAGCTTTTGTTTTCAGAATTCCAGGCGAACCGTTTGGACGCGGCACTCGTGCCGGCGAGAACTTTTCCATTGCGCAAACAAAGGAGTTGGTTTGCCAAGGTTGAAGCCGTGCCGCCGGCATCCTGACTAAGATTATCCGAAGCTCTTGCGAAACAGATATGACATCTTGATGAAGAAGGTGCGGCCGTTGCGCCGGAACCCCGGTTCTAACTGACCGCTGAACGGATTGAAGCCATTGCGATTCAGATCGTCATTGTAACCAATGTACAGAGCGGTGCCCGGATTCGGCGTCCAACCAAACAGGAACTGGCCCTTGACGTTCGACGCTAACGAATCAAAGTCGACGCGTCCGCGCGCAAAGATGAAACGCGTGAATTGATAAGTGGCGCGCGTCGAAACGATGTTCTCGTCAAACGCGAGTAGTCCGGTGTCGTATCGTCGGAGTCTTTCCTTTGTATAGCTCAAACTCAGATTCAGCGGCGTCGACGGTCGATAGTTAACGGTGGCGTCGAAGTGGAGGAAGCCACCGGGACCCGGGTCTTGTGGCGCCGCGCACACTGGCGGCACAACTGGTCCATTGCAAAGTCCCGCAGCCTGGGCGTTGCGAGCCGTAACGGCGGGGATGCTTACGCGTGGAGAACGCGCGCCGGCGCCAAAGTCAAAATCCAAACTGCCGGCCGCGCGATTAATGAACATATTGAAATCGACTTTCTTCATCGGCGTGGATCCGGCGAACATGTAGAGGGCTTTGTTGTATGCCGAGCGCTCGTTGTCGCCTCCCCAGAAAGTGCAGGCATTGGTCATTGCACAATTTGATCCGGCTTTGCGCGTAGGGCCGAACTCGGACTCAAAGACCCGCTCGTAACCCTTATCAAAACCTACGCCCAAATAGGTCTGTCGGGGAAAGCTGAACTGAATCTGCGATTCGTCATTGAAAACCTGAGAGCGCCCCTGCCAGTCAAAGTTGGTTGAGATGTCGTTGTAAACGCGCCAGGAAATCAATCTGGCTTTGGGCTTTGGTTCTGAGTTGTAGCGAAAAAAGCCGTTAAGATTATTTGTATTTGTGCGGCGGTTGAAACCAACGTCGGCACGATAGTAACGTGTCCGGCCAACGCCGGAGAGCTCGTATCCAAAGTGCCGGCCGCTCTTGTTGTAGTCTACCGCGTAAATAAATCCGTTCTCTTTGCGATCAAACGTTCCCCCCTCATCCGGATAAAAAAACGGACGGCGAGAATGTGTCGCCAACACCTGGGCGGCAAAAGTAGTTTGTTTGTCGACGCGCAGACGCGTGTCAAAGCCTGCCAGTTCGTTATATCGATCCACAAATCGATTGTAGGTGGCCAGCAGCCCGATGAAAGAATCTTTCTTTCCGATGTCGCGCTTGAGACGCAGAACACCAACTGAAGCATTCTTGCCGATGAGCCGCGGATTTGCCGTAAGCCGTTCTTCCGGGGTGAAATTACCCGGGCCATTATCCGACGCCAACAGCAAGCCGAAGGTGTTGCGATCTACTTTTCCTGTCAGCTTCACCGCGAAATCCGGATCGATGATCGTGCGAGTGTGCACCGCTGCGATCTGAGTTTGAAAGATGTCGATGCCTTCCAGAAAGAAGGGCCGTTTCTCAGCAAAGAAAATCGGAAACCGCTGGTTCGCCGTGACTACCAGTTGATCCGATTCAACCTGCGCAAAGTCTGGATTAATGGCAAAGTCCAGGGTGACGTTTGGTGTAATGGTGTATTTGCCGGTGAGCCCCGGATCGAACTTAATTGGTTCATTCACCAGTCGTCCCGGATCAAGCATTCCGGTGGCTAACTGGGCCGCGCTCAAGGTCCCCGTTCGCTTGCCGGTCTCAGACAACGTGAGACTCGGAATCAGTTCCAGCGTTCGTTCAGCGGAAATGCCTTCGAGACCAGAGAGATGTCCCTCTTGCGCCAGCCAGCTCGAAATGTCGCGGTTGAGCGGCATCCACATGTCCAGTTCGTTATTGAAGCGCTTGATGCGCCGCCAAAAATGCGCCCCCCACAACTTGTCTTTCCCCGCCACATAACGCAGCGACTTAAAAGGAATGGCCACTTCGACCGTCCATCCGTCCGAAGTCAACATCCCTTTCGATTCCATCACGATATCGGGATTGAAATCTTCGTTCTGGCCGTCGGTCCAAATGCCGTCTGCCTGCACGCCCAACGGATTGAAATCAAACTCGTAAGCTTTGCGATTATCGTTAAAGGTGTCGAAAAGTATCCCGACATAGTCATCGTCAAAGATGTTGTCGCGTTTCGGTATGTTGGCGCGCACCTTGTCGGGTTCGTCGTAGCAATGAAAAGCGACGTAAAGAAATTTCGAGTCATAGCCGAGCAATACTTCAGTCGGCCTCGAGGGAGCGATGTTGTCGCCTGGCTGGACCTGGTGGAAATCCTTCAGCAGCTTCGCCTGCTTCCATACTTCGTCATCCAACTTTCCGTCGATGACCGGAGGCTTGTCAAATCGCGGCATGCGCACCGGCTGGGCTTTCTCTGGTGGGATAACCAGCCCGGGTTTTGCTGGCGTTCCCCTTTTCGCGGACGACTCACTTGTCGCCGAGACCGACGGACTGGCACTCGTGGAGGGCGAAGGTTGAGCGAACACGGCCATCGAACTCAGCGCTAATAGACTTAGAAGGAGAATTGCGTTTTTCATCAATTCAGTTCTCGGAAGGCCGCGACAGATTCCTGTTACAACCAGAAAAGCTCTATTGGTTTCAATGCTCGCATTAACGAAACCGACTGCGATTGGTTCCGCTATTAGGACGTTTAGAAAGGACTAAGTATTAATTGATTCGCCGCTTGTCTTTTCGACAGCGGTATCTTTGGTTGTACGTTTCGAGGGTCAGGGTTGTTCATAAGCACAAACAAATTTCACCTCTAAAGTTTCAGATGAACATCCAGGATTCTGTATCCGCCAAGAAGCCTTGCGAAGGTGAGATATTTAAGAGATTTGGAACAGCCCGCCGCGCCCGAACTTCACGCGGCTATTTCACGACTGCCGTCACTGTTGTCGGCTTCAGAGCCGTAACCATTGGAACAAATCTGGTAGCGTTTGATCTTTGCGTTCAAGGTCGTGTGCTTGACGCCCAACAAGCGAGCCGCGCGGGCCTGATTGCCTCCGGTCCGCTCCAGCGCGGTGCGAATGAGATCAGTCTCGAACCGCTGCACTTCGTCCTGGAGTCTTACGCTCTGCGCGCGCGAGGGCTGGGCTGTACGCAGTGAATCCACCGCATCCAGGAGTGTCAGGGCCACGTTTTTCAGCGCGTCCAGTCGACTATCAATAGTCGCCTCGCGCATAAGAGTTCCACTCTGTCCAGCCTCTGCTGATGAAAGAACCGACGTTAATACGTCCCCTCTCCAAATCGCCGTACTACTCATTGGATACCTCCCGATTCTCGTTAGCTGCAAAGTTTCCAAATCCCACTGACTACCCACTCGATCGTCTCACCATGAAAGAGGAACACCGCAGACCGAGAATCTGTGGCACTCAATTCACTTGGCGAGCAGTTCCCTGAAGAAAGCTACTGCGCGCTCGTCGCCGGTCTGCCCCAGCATTTGAATGGCCACCTTACGCACCTGCATTTTTGGATGGCTGCGCGCCGTGCGGATCAAGATCGGAATGGCTTCGTCCTTTGAGCGGCGAGCGATCGCGATCACCGCCTGTTTCTGGATTTCAGTTTCCGGATCAGAGTCGATTGTATTGGTCAATGCACCGAGACTTTTCTCGCCGGCGATCCGGCCCAGACTCGAGATCTCGCTCTTGCGCAACTCGAGATCCTTTTCAGTCTCGGCCAAATGGATCAAATAAATAGCTGCCCCGTCGTGATTGTCGTTTCGAGCAATTCCGCTGAGCGCGCGCCGCTTCAACTCGCGCGTGGTCATCGTATCGAAAAGATTCTCGAGCAGTGGCAAAGTCGCGGCCGCGCGGCTCATCCCGAGGGCCGACACCGCCTGTTGACGCGCCTCACCCGGCTCCTGATTATTGCGCGCGATTTCGGCCAGCAGATTATTCTTCGATTGACTCTCGGGTGTGTAACCGAGCCAGTAGATGGCTCGCGAACGTATCGGTTCAGCGGCGGGCCGGCGGATCAATTCGGTAAGAATCGGCTCGACCCGCGCATCGTCATGCAGGGCAATCGCGAAGGTCGCGCGATCGGCGAGGCGATTGATTTCCGGCGCACCGGAATCGATAAACGACTTCAGATAATTCAGACTTTCTTCGTTGCCCGCCCGGCCGGCCCAGTAAACCGGATAGCTACTGAATTCGTGCGTGCGTCGCAGATTGTACACTTCCGCGCGCGTGAACAGATCGCGTTGCGTGTCAAAGAGTAAAAACACGCCCAGCTCTCGAGTCTCGTAACGGGAATCGAAAGTCATCGAGGTCCCATCCATCGAAAAATAAACGCCGCCATTGTTGTCGACGATTTCAAAGTCAATGGCCACGCCCGGTCGCGCTTCAAACTGATAGCCGACCCAGAACCGGCCGGCTGGCGCGCCGGCAGCGCGACCCTGCGTCAACGCATTGTCGATCCTCACTTTGAGACTGGCGCCATCAACCGGGATGAAATTCTTCGTTTGCCCCGCGGCGCTGATCGCCAATGTCAGAGCGATCGCTATAGCAAGAATGATTTGGTCGAGCTTATTCACCAGGGTGCTCCGCTTTCCGTTCGGTTTTAGTGCCGACAAGCTTCAGGTTCGCGAGAAAATCTTGCGCTTGTTTAGAGTGGGGCTATCGCCAAAGTGGGCCATAACCCCTTCCAGACGGACGTTCCCAGTTACTGCTTCAACAAGTCTTCCAGGAACTGAAGGACTTCGGGATCTTTGCTGCGACTGAGCCAACCGATAGCGCGTTTACGCCGTTCCATCGGTGTCTGGGGATTCTTGGCGATGTCGATTAGTTTTCGCGTCACGCGCGGGTCGTTTGAGCCGGCGAGCGAGCCCATGATTTGGTCCTTGATTTCCTCGTTCTTTTCGCTGTCATAGAGACCAAGCAGAATAGCGACCGCCTGATCGCCGCTCCGGCGCGCTATTCCGTTGATGGCCATTTTGCGCAGCTCAATGTTGTCAGCGCCGCGGGCTATCTCGAGCAGCTTGGCGCCCGCGCGTTCGCTCCTGCGCCGAGAGAATCCGCTGATTACCGACTTGCGGACCTCAACATTCTGATCGTTGTCGTAGATCTTCAGCAGTGTGTCGACGGCGGGCTCGCCGGGCCGGCCTGAAATGCTGCCAATGGCCCACCTTCGTAGCGGAATCGGCCGATTGCTGGTGGCGATTTCGCCCAGCACGGCCATGGCGCGCTCGCTGTTGTGCTGACCCAACGCGTAGATCGCGGCCTCAGAAATATCGGTATCCGTAGAATTGAGGGCAAAGTCTCGCAGCGCGTCGATCACGCTGTCGTCATTGCTCGCGCCCAGAACCGAAATTGCTTTGGCGCGCAGCTTCATATCCGGATCGGTCCTTGCGACACCGAGGATTACCGAGGTCGCCGACTTACCGGCGTAACGAGACAGCAGAGTAAGGGCCGCGCCCTTGCAGCGAACAGTCTGCGCCGATCCGGGTTTGAGCCAGTCGGTAGCAACGGCGGTTCCTCGCGCAACGTCACTGCGGAAAAGTGCCTGCAGCACTTCAATTTTGAATTCGCAGGGATCATCGTCGGGCGCTTGTGAGTTGCCGGAACCTACGCCGGAACCCGTTCCCGCGCCGACTCCCGATCGGACACCGCCGCCTATGCCAAAGGCGCCGGGTGATTGCGTAAACAAAGGCTTGACTTTGTAATCTGAGTCAAAATCTTGATACTTAGTCAGAGCTCCGCTAAACACCTGAATGTATTTATTGGTCAGATCGTCCGTTAAAGCTTTAGTAAAGAGCTCCGTATCGAGAGCCTTCGCAGTCGGATAAGCGATGAATGGGGCGATCGTCGGTTCTACCGAGAACAATTTCTCATCATCGACAAGGTCGCCCTTGCGACTCGCCGCATCCTTGTCACTCTTAGCGCGTTCCTTGTCGCTCTTAGCGGTTTCCTTTTCGCTCTTAGCGGTTTCCTTTTCGGTCTTGGCGCGCGGGGATGGCTGCTGAGCAAACGCGAAGCGACTGAACCCGCAAACAGTAATCGTTAGGGCGATAGCAATCGCGAACCATAAGAACCGGCGCTGCGATAGGCCGTTGTTATTTGATCTGTATTTCATGATCTGTGTGTCCAACATAATTTTGCCTCTTGTCCAGGGGTTAATAATCGTCGATCGTCAGGCGAACTTTCAGTAACTCTGCAGTGCCGCCACGATTTCTGTTTTTTGCACGCGGTCCTTGATAGCGCGCAACTCCGTCGGTGTCGTCTTGTCCGAGAGATTAGCGATATCGACCAGGAACGGTTCAAGATCGCCGAGTAAAGATTTGACCGGGAATTTGCCGCTCGTCTCGGCATCTCGACGCAGCACTACGTTCTGGTCCAGCAAACGGCGCGACATCGCTTTCTCATAAGTCACATCGATTTCATCATCGTTATTGCCCAGATGAATGTTCCTGATTGAGCGCAGCAGGTTCTCGGCCTGCGCGATGTGATCCGCAGTATCTTTGTTTTCAATGTCTGAGTAAGCAATATCTGGGAACAGCACGTCATTCTGATCGGTAACGCTTGCCGTCTCAGCAATTGCCAAGTTCGATTTGGACGTAACGTTAACTCGGGGAACATACCGTGAAGCGCCCGGCTGCTTAACTTCGCTCTTCGCCCTCAGCGGCGCCGCTTCGTTGTAGATGGGCGGTGGCGAAATCGGTCCGGGAGTGATTGTCCTGACGACATTTTGCGGCGCCGATGATTGCGGTCTTAGGTAGATAAAACCAATCACAATCGCGGCAATCAAAACTGCCATCGCTCCGGAAAACGCCATGCCAAAACGTGGCGCTGCGAATAATCCGATCAACCAGGCTCGCGGGTTGAATTTCGAACTTGCGACAATCGGACGGCTCTCAGCCGCGGCACGTGCCTGAATTGCGGTCCACATCGCCGGCGTGATCTCGATCTCGCGATCATAACGAGCGAAGATATTCTGTTCCGCCGTCAACGCTTCAAATTCGCTCGTGCACTCGGCACAGGTGATCAGGTGCGCGCTGATTTGCTCGGCGTCGCGTTCGGTTGCTTCGCCGTCGATGTATTCTTCCAACAGACTTAGACAGTCATCACACTTCATGACTCAAACCTCACGTACGGACTAATTCGTCGCCGCATTTCCGACCGCGCCCGGTGCAGATCCGTCTTCAATTTCGGAATCGAAAACCCAGTGATGTCCGCGATCTCTTCATAACTACATTGCTGAAAAATCTTGAGGGTAAAAACCAGCCGCTTGTCGTCATCGAGCAATGCAAGCGCGCTTTGGATCAGCTCGTTCAGCTCTTTATTAAGCAGCTGGTTGACCGGCACTGGGTTTTGGTCGCTCAAGTCGAGCACCGACTTGTCTTCCAGATCTACATGCCGATTGTCGCGGAGGCGCACCCGCAATGCCTCCCGCGCCACGTTCTTGGCGATCCCAAACAGCCAGGTTGAAAGCTTGGTTTCCTGTCGCAGCGTGGACAAATTCCGAAACGCCCGCACAAAGGTTTCCTGGGTCAACTCTTCCGCCAGGCCCCGATCCGAAACGAGATCGTAAATAAAGCTCATTACGGGTCTCGCGTACCTTTCAAAGATCAGACGGAAAGCTTCCTGGTCGCCCTCGGATGCGCGCGCAACTAGGTCTGCTGAACTATTCATCAGAGAGGCCGCGAACGCTCCGGGCTGCCCTTCCAGGCTTAACTCATGGGCTAGCCGTTTCATCATGTCCGTTGTGTTAGTGAGCCGGGGCAAACAAAGGTTTCAGCTTTTTGTAGCTGCCGCCAGGGTGTCCGCTCCCGGACGGCTGTTCCTAAACCGACTCTTGTTACTCTCGCTGTGGATAAAGATAGTTCGAGGAGGGTAATTTGGCGAGGGGGAGGCCTGAAAGTCCCGCACCCGAACCGAGCTGGTGACCGATTCGTTGGAATATGAATCAGTTGCTCCAGATCCCAAGAAAGGACCCTCGTCCAGGCGGTCCCCGCGACGGCGACAAGAACTTTGATCTGGCGAAGGGTTTAGATCGGCCGGCGAATTCGCCTTGTGCGGCAGGGACGATTCACATTCTCTAGCGGAACAAGTAACTATGCCGCCTGCAGAGAATCTCGATCGCCGAGCAGCCGCTGCACCGTAGAGAGAAAGCTTTGCGAATCAATCGGCTTAGGCTCGTATGCGTTTGCACCAAGTTGTAGCGAGAACGTGGCCGTGCCGGTGCCGAACGCTGTGGTCACAAGAATCGGTGTCTTTTCCAATGATGCAGTGTCGCGGACGCGCCTAATAACGTGGACTCCATCAGCGCCCGGCAGTTGGATGTCGGTGATAATCAGATCGGGCTTGAGGAATAGCGCGGTGTCGTATCCGCGCACGCCGTCCTCGGCGATTGTAACCTGATAGCCGCGCTTCTCAAGCGCCATGCGCAGCAGTTCGCGCGTTTCATCATTATCTTCGATCACCAGAATTCTTTTAGACATACGTATACCCGATTCAACCTCACAAAGTGTTTTTCTGTACGGGTATTAAAGTTCGATTAGCGCTCTCATTCCGCGATCCGCGAACAAAACGGTCTGGAAACCGAAGCGATATCAGGTCAACAGAAAAGCGGGGCAGAAACCGATGGTCTCTGCTCCCGCTCTCGTTCTTCCTAACACGCCCACGTTTAGGCTTAGTAACCGTTGTAACCATCCGAGTAGCCATTTTCAAACGCCGCCCGGAAATACTGCTGGTACGCGTAACGATCTCCCATTCGCGAGTTGTAATCCTTCATCGCGTTGCGATACGCACTGCTGCGCGTGGGATCATAACGGCCGCTGCGACGATCATTCCGGCCCGCCTTGTTACCTTCATTGTAACCGGCGTTTAGTGCAGTCTGCCGGAGTTCGTACGAACCGCCGAAATTCGGGTAGCCATCCCCGTTCCGCCCACGACGGCCCTGACCGCGGTCGTTCCGACCATTGCGGTTCCATTGATCGTTGCCGTATTGGCGTTGTCGATCGATTTCAGCCTGTCGTTCACGTTCACGCTGAGCACGCTCATAGTCGCGCTGGCGTCGATTCTGATCCTGATCCGGATAAGGATACTGTGCCTGGGTGGTTGTGGTAGACAGCATTACAGTGCCCAACAACAACAGCAGCCCCAGGATTGATCCTCCAATATTTCGTGCATTAATTTTCATCTTCCCTACCTCCGCCGGACGTAAGGGCAATGAACATGCCACGCCGACCTAATCGTAAAAAGTCGGTGCAGAAGTAGAGAGCCAACCCATATCGTGTCGGCTTAAACGACATGGTGAAAGACAAGATGAGTCGTTACCGTGCAGCGATCAGGTTGACTCTACACCGTTAAATGACGTAGAAGCCTCATGTTCGCTACAACTGAGGGCAGCTATGGAAAATGCACTTCACACTCAGCACCTGACGATCGAAGTCGAGCAACACGTTCGTCAATTAAATGATGATTGGGTAAAAGCGATGATGCGCGGGGATGGCGAGACCCTCGATCGAATCATGGCTGACGACTTTTTCTTCACGTACCCGCTGGAAGGCGATGATAAGGCACAATTTATTTCCGACGTGACTTCCGGCAACCTTAAGATAGAGCACATCTCTCGCGAACAGATCAGTGTCAGGGTTTTTGGCAGCTCTGCCGTGCTGACGGCCCGCGATTCGGCTACGTGGCTGTATCACGGACGCGAACTGTCGGGCCAATACAAAGTCATCAAAGTGTTTGCCGAGCGCGCCGGCCGCTGGCAGTTATGCGCCATCCAGGCTTGCCCGATGCAAGAGCTTTAGCCTCCCGTAGCTACCACTTAGATAATGCCACTTTCGCCAGCACGCCGCGCCGCCTTCGAAATTCTGCGACGGGTCGAGGATCAGCACGCCTATGCATCATCATTACTGGCCACCATCGATAAAGATCTTCGGGGCGCCGACCGGGCCCTTTGTCACGAACTAGTACTCGGTGTACTGCGTCGGCAGTTGTGGCTGGACCGCGGCCTTGAGCATTTCGCGAAACGCCCGTTGGAAAAAATCGATCTAGCAGTCAGGTTGTCGCTTCGAATTGGCCTTTATCAACTGCGTTTCTTGTCTCGCATTCCTCCATCGGCTGCGGTGAATGATTCGGTAAATCTTGTGCGGGCGGCGGGCCTGCGGTCGGCAGCAGGTTTCACCAACGCGATCCTGCGCCGGGCGGATCGTGAAGCGAAATACGATCCGACCGAAAACATTTCGGACCCGATCGAGAAAATAACAATTCAGACTTCTCATCCTTCATGGTTGATCCAACGTTGGGCCGGCGCGTTGGGACTTGAGGAAGCCGCCGCTCTGGCACGCGCTAATAACGAGCCGGCGCCGTTCTCGTTTCGTTTGACTGCCAAAGCGAAAGCGAAGGATGGTGAAGCACAAGGGATCCTTGAAGAGCTGAAAGCGGCGGGAGCCGAGGTGCAGCCATCGAAGATTACACCCGACGCCTGGCGAGTGATTGGTCAAAGGCCGGCGCTCCTGCGGGATCTAACCAGCGTTGGTTTGATCTACCAACAGGATGAAGCATCACAACTCGTCGCGCACTTCGTCGAGACCAAAGCCGGCGATCGAATGCTGGACGTTTGCGCGGCGCCAGGAAGCAAAACCACTCACATCAGCGCGCTTTCGCCGCAGGCAATAATCGTCGCCGGCGATCTCCACGAGCATCGTCTCCGCCTTCTGCGCGAACTGGCAAGCGCCCAGGGCGCTCATCCCTCTGCCGTGGCCCTCGATGGTACCGGCGCTTTGCCGTTCGCTCCGGCCTCATTCGATCGTGTCCTGGTGGACGCACCTTGTTCAGGGACGGGTACACTAAGACGCAATCCCGAGATTCGCTGGCGACTAACCGAACCGGACATAGCCGAGCTGTCGTCAAAGCAAAGCCGAATTCTGAAACAGGCAGCTGAGATGGTTCGGCCCGGCGGAAGACTCTTGTATTCGACCTGTTCACTCGAAAGCGAGGAGAACGAAACCGTGGCCGCGGCCTTCATGACAGAACACACTGAGTTCGAGCAGTTGCCCCTGGCCAACCCACAAATCTCGAGCGGCATGGTTAATTTGGGAGCCGCGGTTGGGGCCATTCGAACCTGGCCACACCTCCATGACGTGGACGGCTTTTTCATGATCGCGTTTCAACGTCGCGCATAATGTCGACTGGTTGCGGGTGTTTGTGCGTGGATGTTAGACTTCGCCCGGACTTTCGCCGACTTTCGCCGGGTTTGCTTTGCGCCGCGAAAAGAGACTTAATCGATCGTGTCTTTCACAACTCAAGCGCTAACGGCGCTAAAACGAATTCTCATCGTGGTGGGAATTGCCATCGCTTTCACTGCTGGACTTTTGGGCGCCATCTATCTCTCGTTGCGAAGTTCGGAAACGAAAGTGCCGGATATTGTCGGCAAGGATCGAACGTCGGCGGAGAATACGATCAGCTCGGCCGGGTTAAATTTCCGCGTTCGCGCGACGCGACCCGGCGGCGATGCCAAGCCCGATACCGTTTTGATTCAGGTCCCTGAACCGGGCAAGATCGTCAAGGTTGGGCAGACCGTGGCGGTGGACATTAGCCGGCCCACCAAAGAAGGCGAGACCCCCGCTATTCAGACTTCTAACGAGAACTCCAACACTGAAAAGAAGCCCGAAAACAACAACGCGACGAACGCCAACCTGGGCGCGAACGATAATAAGCCGAAACGTAAGCCGGCGAACAAGAACGCCAACGACAATTCGAATGCCAACGCCAATCGCCCGGCCAACCGAAACCGTAACAACAATGGCAACGCTAATCGCGCGACGAATGGTAACGTGAATGCTAATCCGGCGGGAACTCCGGCACACAGCAATGCAAATTCGAATAATGGGCCCAAAGGAAACGCCAACCGCCATGCGCCTGTCACCGCGCCGACTCCTTAGCTACTGAACTTCATGATTGAAATTGCCCCATCAATTCTTTCTGCTGATTTCACTTGTCTTGGCGAGCAGATTAAGACTGTCGAGCGTGCGGGAGCGTCTCTTTTGCACGTAGATGTCATGGATGGGCATTTTGTGCCCAACATTACCGTAGGCCTTCCGGTGGTAAAAGCAATTTCACGTGCAACCCGATTGCCCATTGACGCGCATCTGATGATTGTAGAGCCGGGACGATACGCTGAGCAGTTCGTCAAAGCCGGGGCGCAAATGGTTTCGATCCACATCGAAGCCGATCCGCACGCGCATCGAACGCTGACGGCAATAAGAAACGCCGGCGGACTGGCAGGCATCGCGATCAATCCGGCGACGCCGCTGTCAGCTTTAGATGAAGCCGTGAAGTTTGCTGACTATGTCTTGCTGATGTCCGTCAACCCCGGTTTTGGGGGCCAGGAGTTTATTCCGGCCTCGCTCGATAAGGTCAGACGTTTGCGCAAAATGATCGATGAGCGCGGGTTGAAGACTCGAATAGAGATTGACGGCGGCATCGACAGCGAGAACATTGCCGAGGTCACCAGTGCAGGAGCTGAAATAATCGTTTCCGGTTCCGCGATCTTTGGCACTCCCGATCCGGCGACTGCCTTACGCGAGCTGCGCGAGGCGACGGTTTTGTGGGTCTAGTCCCGATCTCGATTTCTTGATTTGAACTTTCGCGAGCAGCGCAAGCCTTGCTAAGGGCCGATGCTGTAAGAGTGGTAACCGGCCGGCCATCAGTTTACAATCCGACCGGCCACAGAATTGTTTTGGAGGTTGTTTCATGTCTTTTCCCTTAGTGCGAAGAATTCATCCCCGCGCCATGCTTCGTTTGACTTCGTTGGCAGTGATCGCTATTGCTCTGGCTATGGCTGGAATCGCGTCGGCACAGGACAGCAAAACCCAGTCAGCGCAAACCAGTCTGACAAACCTGCAGCGGATGGACATCATGCGGTCGAAGCTCGAATCGATGCGCCGATCGCTCGCCGCCGCGATTGCGGCAATGAACGCCAAAGATACAGGCAAGCAGGAAAAAAATCCGGACGATCCGCGTGAACGCCTGCGCGGTTTGGACAAAGAAGCCGGTTCAGTCTTGAGCGAGATCAATGATTATCGGGCTAAGGAAGAACGTGCTGACAAATACGACACGTCCAAGATCGATGGATTGGAAGGCTCTGTTACCGAATTGAATAATCGCGTTCAGTCAGCGCTGCAATCCACGGCCGCCGCCCGGACCGCCGGAAGCGAGACTTCAACTGACTATCACCCTAAGCCACAGAAGGGTAAGCGCCGCATGCTAGGTCTGCTGCCCGGCAAGAGCAATGATAAATACGCCGAATTGACAGGTACCGTGGCCCCGGGTCGCGATCGCGTACTCTTCGTCGAAGCCGCGCGGGAAGTGCGCAAAGGTAATCACGAAACGGGACGCTTGCTTTTCACGACAATTATCACGACCTATCCCGATTCACCTTACCTGCCTTTGGCCAAGCTGGCGATCGCCGATTCATTTTATTTGGAAGGCACCACCAGTTCGTTGATTCAGGCGGGACAGGCCTACCAGGATTGGTTGACCTTCTTCCCCACTGATGCGCTCACCTGCGATGCCATGCTCAAGGTTGCGGAAACCGAGATGCGCCAGATGGGTTTGTCTGATCGTGACATTACCCATGCGCGCAAAGCCGAACAGCGTTTGAAGGTAATGTTGCAACAGTGTCAGACTTCGAGTCTTCGCCCCGACGCTGAACAGCGACTACGCGAGGCACAAGACAGTCTGGCGATGCACAATCTGCAAGTCGCCAGGTTCTACTATGATACGAGATACACACACAACAAGACGGGCTTGAAGGGCGCGCAGGATCGCTTGAAGGAGATCCTGGAAAAATATAAAAACTTTTGCTTGACGGATGAGGTCCTTTTTCGCACTGGCGTGACGTATCAGCAGGAGGAAGAGCCCGACGAAGCCGCCAAGTATTTCCAGCAGTTGGTGCGCGATTATCCAAACAGCGAGTACGTCGAAAAAGCGACCGATCAACTGAACATCATCGGGGCAGCTATCCCTGATCCTGATCCAATCAAGAAGAACCTGCCCGTTTGCGAAAAGCCCACGTTCATGCAGAACATGATGCAGCAGATCAGTGGCAACGCGAACGTCACGACCAGTCATGACGGAATTCTGATTACCAAGAAGGGCGAAGGTAACGACTTAATTGATAAGGCGATCGCGAACAACGGACAGATTCCCGACAACGGTCTACAGCCGGTCATTCAGCGAGCTCCGTCACGGCAGCCGGTGATTCAGCCCACGCCGACGACATCGCCGGAAGTCACACCTGATAAGAAGAAAGTCGGGATTTCGATTCAACCTACATCGAACGGGTCGATGCCCGATCGAGTCAATCCGGCTTCGCCTCCGGCAACACGGCCGCGAGCAACCCAAACACCGACACCTCAGCCGTAAAGTCCGGCCATGACGAGCGTGAAGCTCCCCTTATGACGCCGAGTTCTGAAAATCTACGAGACGAGCTGGCGCGGCGCCATCGCACTGCTACGTTTGTTGTCGCCGGTTTTCTTATTCTGGATCTTGTGCTGTTGGCGATTGCTTTTCTCGCCGGCGAGCGAATTTATAGACCCGGCGATCGTTCAGTCGCAATGGGACTCTGGATTGCAGTGCTGGTGTTTGGGCTGGGAGCTTTCGTGATCAGGCGAACCAAGTTTGCCGCCATACGCTTGAAAGATGTGGCGGCCCTCAAAGGATTGTCTGGCCTCTTAAAAACGTTGCAGGATACGACGATTCAGATAGCGTGCATCGGCGGCGCCATCGCCCTGATGGGATTCATGATCACGATTCGAACCGGTGACTGGACGGATATGCTGAGGGCAGTTGGAGTGTCCGCTATAGTGCTCTTCTATGGCTACCCGTTTCGCAGTGCATGGGAACGCCTGGTGAGGCAACTGGGCCAGGACGATTGAGTGATAGGATCAAACCACCGCGGGAATATTTGCCAGACGCATACCGTGGGTCTCTGAGCGCGTAACCTGTTTGCCCGCGACTCGACGGCGCAGGAAGCTGGCGCCGTCTTCTTTCGAAATCAGGTTCTTCTGAATCAGATCGTGAATGGCTCCTTCGAAGGTCATCATACCGTGCGCTCGCCCGGTTTGCATGACTGAGGCGATTTGATGTGTCTTGCCTTCGCGGATTAGATTCGCTACCGCCGGAACGTTCACCAGAACCTCGACCACCGGCACGCGTCCCTGATGATCAGGCCGCGGCAGGAGTGCCTGGGCTACAACTCCGCGCAAACTCTCAGACAACATAACGCGAATCTGCGTCTGCTGACCTTCGGGAAAGACGTCGATCACGCGGTCGATGGTCTTGATTGCACTGTTGGTATGGAGAGTGCCAAACACCAGATGACCGGTTTCAGCGGCCGTGATCGCCAATGAGATCGTTTCCAGATCGCGCAGCTCGCCCACCAGAATGATATCCGGATCTTCGCGCAGGGCTGCCCGCAAAGCGGCGCCAAATGATTTTGTGTGACTGGCTAATTCTCTCTGACTGATCAAACAGCGGCGATTCTCATGAACGAACTCGATCGGATCTTCGATAGTAATGATGTGGGCCTGCTGTTTCTCGTTGATGGTGTGGATTAACGAAGCGAGCGTGGTGCTCTTTCCTGAGCCGGTGGGACCAGTAACCAGAATCAATCCTTCCGAAGCGTCAATCAGATTGGCGAGTTGCTCGGGGAGATCGAGTTCATCGATAGTCTTAATCTTTTCCGGAATCAGCCTCAAGACGGCGCTTATACCGTTTCTTTGCATGAATACGTTTACACGAAAGCGGCCGACCCCGGGCAAAGGATAACTCAAATCCAGATCGCAATTTTCGATAAAGAGTTCTTTCTGGTTTTCCGTGAGAATTTCAAAGATCAGAGCACGACAAGTCTCAGCCGACACGTTGCGATAATTGAGTTTCACCATATCGCCGTTGATCCGCATATACGGAGCGGATCCCGAGGTCAGGTGAAGATCAGAAGCGCCTTGCTGCTTCATTTGCCTAAGCAGATCGTCTACTCTCGCCATATCTTCTCTTGTTCAGTTCGAACATTCATGGGTTGTAAACACAAGCTACCAGGACCTCGTAAATTGCTTGTCAATTCTATCCGTGAGATCTGAGACGAGCGCCGCTTGATTTAGTTGTTTCAGTACCTTCACTTCTTCCAATACAAAGTCCTTATTTTCCAGATCAAGATAAACGAGAGCTAAGCAGTAATGTGCCCGGCTGTCGTCGGGATCCATCCGCAAGGCTTGTTCGTGAGCTTTTATTGCCTCCGCATAGCTACCTATTTGAAAATATGTACTGCCTAAGTCGTTGCGCAAACCAAGGTCGCTCGGAGCCAGACCGATGGCCTTAATGAACATCTTCAAAGCTTTAAGGAACTGGCCCATACTGTTGTAGGCAAGGCCAATGTGTTTAAATGCCTCCACGCAGTCTGGCTGGATCTCCAAAACTTTAAGATAAGCCTTGATGGCGTGATTAGGGCGGCCCAGCTGTTCATACGTAAAGCCTGCATGAAGCTGAGTGTTGATATTCCTGGGGTCTCCTTTTATGGCTTGTTTGAACTCTTCCAGCGCTTCAGCGAAGCTTCCCTCCTGCACTAGCTCTACGCCATTAGCATAATGCCCCTGAGCAGAGACCGTTGGCTCTGTCTTGCCTCGCCGTCTCAGGTTATCTAGCATACTTTTTCCCAGCATGGCGGGCCTCCCAATTTGTTTTAACTGGACTTGCTTGGATAGCAGAAGAGTCGAAGACGTGAAGGATAAAGACTTCGTGGCTGTTGAGGTCGTGGCCCAACGAAAGGTATTAGTACTCGCTGACCGCCATTACTCGAGGGCCAGGTGACGCGAGCGCTCTTCTTACCCAATCGGAGTCATATTGAATTGCCGAGGTACCACTGCCATTACTGTTAAAGGTCGGCGCAAGGAAATTCCCGGTGCTACCGAAACGTGCGACAAATACCGCACCGAGGCTGCTGCCATTACCTCCACCGGAGCGCACCAGTTGACCCCCACCGAGGACGAGTATCAGACCATCGAAGTTTGACGAGCCATTCAATGTCAAAGTTCCGGTTACGACGAGAAGCCCTGCTCCACCTGCTGGAGGAAGGTCGACATCACCGTCAACAAAAGTAACCTTCGGTTGTGACGAGGTGCCAAAGTCCGGAGGCGGAGTGGCAGTTGTAAAGTAGCGGCCTTCGTTGATGCCATTACTTCGCAATTGATCCACCATTGCGCGCGCCCCGTCAGCCGTCTGCAGCCAGACTGGTAAACTCGGGATGCTAACCTGTTGAACGGGTGCAGGGCTCCCCGTTACTTGACCAGCTGGGAGCGTCAGTGACGTAAGGTAATTGTAGTCTGGGGTGCTCGTAACTCCGAAAGCCGAGAGGTTCTGGCCACCGGCATTGTCGAATCCTGAGTATGTGTACTGTGAGCTGTTGCCGGCATTGAAAGTCAGCACGGTGCTGTCATCGGCGCTACGCAAGGTAATCATACTGGCTGCGGTGACATCAAAGGCGAATCTACTTACTATCATCTGCATCTGTTTTTTGGCCCCGCGTGGGCCAAAGCCGGTAACTTTAACAATTAGGCGACTCGGCTCCGGTGCAGTAACGGCGACTAGAATAGGAGTTGAGGGGTTGCTGTTAATCGGATTACTAGCTCGCGTGTACACCGCCCCTTGCAAGTTATTTGTGGCGGTGGGAAATGTGACAGCGACAAAGCTCGAGCTGCTGCTGATCGTACCAGACAATGTGCATTGGATGTCAAAAGTAACGGGCCATGGAGCCGTTTGAGAAATAGTCAGTGTGAACGGTTCATTGGAGAATGTGTATGTGCCGTTGACGGTGGGGAAGGTGAAATAACCAAAGGTGCTGTTACCGCTGGTATTGATACTAGTGGACGCTTGCGCTTGATACGCAAGAGTTAACTTGTTTCCGTTAAGGTTGGGAAAAACCCTTTGCGTGCCACTGCCGTTATTGAAGACTCCTGAGGTGGAGAAAGTCACGATCGCTGAGTTGTCAGGATCGCTGATGTTGGTATTGAACGCGTTTCCAGTAATAGCCGCGTAGTTTGGTTCGATCGCCACCCGATCCGTATAAGTCGAGTTGTAGCCGAGCCATCTGGATAATCTTGCTGCGTTCGCGTCGCCGGATAGGTTGGATGTCGACTGCGTTACCGCCTTGCGAAAGCTGATCATGTTCTCCGGAGCGGTTTGCGATGACGTATTGAATAACGGGTTCGGGGCAACGTTCCCTCTGAGAACGTTTAGCGTAGCCTGCAATCCGGATTCAGCAGCGTAGTAGGCTTGCGTTTCAGAGGTGGTGTCAATCGCATTGGTCGCCGACATCATTGTAGTCATGATTAATGCGCCGCCGGCCGTCAGTAGCAAGATCGAGATGAATAGCGTCATCACAAGAGCCGCACCACGCTCGTTATGCCTGTCCAGCATCGAGAAATTAGACGTCGAAAGTGTTTTCATTGCAGAGTTCACTCGGCTTCTTAGGAATCGAAACGCGACTCCATATTCAGTAATTAATCAGATCGGCGTTTCGAAGGGAAACGTCAGAAACCATCTGTACAAGGGAAGTGGGTTGGTATCCGGCTGTGTTTGGCGAGCCCACTGCTGGCAGATTTACGCAAAGCGAGAGAACCACATATTTCGCTTTACTTTTTTGAGTCACTTCGGAAACCGCGTTGCCAGCGGAATCCCGTACGTTGACAATATCACAATTCGTTTCCGTGTAAGAGACTTTGTCGGCGTAATAACGAAGTGCCAACCCGTCGACGCGATTCGCTAATATCATTTCCTGGGCAGCGGTGTTAACGTCCAGGCGGACGATATAGCTGTTACCGCTGTCCTGATAGAGCATGTATTTGACGTCCTCATCGCGATCAGTAATTGAGTTGCTTGACGTTTCACTGGATGCGGCATTGAGGTTCGCCCGGACCCGAATGGTTGTAGAACTCGAGTCTCCTTCCACGATTCCATTGTCCGTTAGACCAAACCCAGATTGAGCAATTTCTCGCGTCATCAGGTTAAGACCACGTTGAGCGTCAGCCAAGGCGGCCGATCTCTGGTTTTCTCGCCCACGAACGCTGAACGAAGCTGCTAGCAATGTGCCGGCAACGCCGGTTATTATTAGCGTCACCGTCATCGCAATGACCAATTCGAGAATTGAGTAACCGGCGGTCGCGGAGAGTTTTGAATCTTGTCTTTTCATGAAAACTATTGACCTGACTTTTACGGAAGGTACTGTTTAGATCACTGAAAGTTGGCCCCCAATACCGGCGTGGCTCGTTGCGAAACAACCACAACTGGAATATTCGCCCAGGGAGAACTACCGCCTTGCGGAGTGACTGTTACTTTTATTATTTCCAGAGTCGAGCTGCCGCCGCAATTTGAAGTTGTGCAAATTGTTGTTGCGACCGTGTAGGGGCGACCCAGCCGGGTTATGGAGTCGGGCAACGTAGGAGCAGTGATGCCCGCGAAAGGCGTCTTGCGGATTCGCTCGGAATATTGTTGAGCGATCGACAGGGCCGCAGCTCGGTCACCCGCGCCCGTGTTATAAGAGATCGCGTAGGCAAAAAGCGTCGCTATCCCAAGTCCCGCCACTGTCATAATCAAGAGCGCAATGACCGTCTCCAGAAGTGTAAAGCCTTGCTGAGTGTCTGTTCTATTGCCTGGTTTGCGGTGACGAAACTCTTTTGTTTTGTGGTCTAGTAGATTCATCTAGTTAGTTACCTTCACCGCGACTACTACCGACGTGCAAGGTGATGTGAATGTCACCCCGAATGTGCCGCGCGTGCTGTTGAGAGAGGTGATCGAAAAATTTGCCGTGCTGTTACCGGATATCGTCTGCGAGGACGGTGTAACTTTCAAATTACTTACGGTTGAGGTTGTGATTGTATTCATACCCGACATGCCTGTTACGCTTATCGCGACACTGCCTGTACCTCCTCCGTTCTTCTTTATCGAGAACGATGAAGGGGTGCCGGTGAGCGTGCAACTGTTTCCCGTGCCGGTAATCGGTGGGCCCGGAGTACCGCCGCCAACAGAACCGCAATCCGCAGTGTTATTGTGAACCCCGGCGCCAGCGACGACGGTACTGGAGTAAACACTCGAGGTCCCGTTAATGGTGGAGTAACTAACCGTCGGGAGAACATCGACATTATTGTTGATGGTAATATCACCCGCATCAGAGACGTCGACCCAGGATTGCCATCCCTGTGAGCTTTGGATCGCAAAAGTAATAGTGCAGGAAGAAGTGCGGCCGCGCCAGTTGAACGTCACCGACGGTAATGTTACATCGATCACCTTCGCTCCGCTTTCGAGGGGAATGTTGCGGGTTCTCGCTATACCCGTGCCATCAAAGTCCATCGTGACGTTATATGAAGTCGGACTATTGAACACGACGCCTACGGTCCCCGAAGAGTCGTGACGCCGAACTGCATCGATTCGCGTTTTCTCGAGATAGCCGGCCAGTGTGGCCACAGAATTCTGGAGCCTTAGTTTGTCTCGCGAATTTGAGATCCCGATGAATGCGAAAGCTGAAACAATGGCTATTAATGTCACCACGATTACAACCTCAATCAAAGTGGTTCCCGCCTGACTATTCTGTGTTTTCGTTTTCTGGCTCATATCAATCGATATTCCTACCTTGTCAGTATGCGTAACGTGTGTCCGCACGAACTCCCTCTGAGCAATGAGCATGCCAATCGATTTATCCATCAAGGTTGTGGGTTTTGAACTGAATCCGATTTTTGTTGTCACGGATTTTGTTACCCTAGGCTACGTCGCAAGGGAGTCTCTTTCATATCGTCCTCGCCTGCGGGACCCCGAATATTAGAGACCGAACACGATCGCATTTAAGGCAGCAGTAATCGATTATGGCCAGTAGAATGTAATTAAGAACACGTCTCGGTGTAAGCTGCGCCCGCCACATTAATAAGCACACCTATTAAGGGAATGACGGATGCTCGCCGCATTGAGAGCACTACTTGGGCTTTGCTCTCACTAACGAGTTATTTCGGGGATGCGATTAATCTAGAAATTTCAGAGGTTAACTCTTCGGGAAGCGCTGGTTTGACAATTTAGCCTTGAGCGCCCGCAGGCATAGCCCGCGCTTTATCTGACTCGAAGGCGGCTCCTGAGTAAAAGAGGATCGGAGTACTAGAGTCAACCGATTTCCTTCGCTTGCTGCTTCCTGTTTTTGTGAACGGGTGTTAGACAGAAAAGCAAGAGGAGTAAAGCTACTGAAATTGCTGGGAGTCTTTTGATAGCTCACCTTTTAGCCTCTTGAGGTGATCCGAGACTTTGTTCGCGAATATGAAATCAGTCTTGTTGGCCAATTTGTCGAGGTACTGTCTCGCCTTGTCGTACTTCTTAGTGTAGAAATAGAATTCCCCAACCCTGAAGGAGGCATAATCACTGTATACAGTCTCGCTGAAATTATTTGACAACGCTTCAAGAATGGCGAGCGCCTGCGGGTTTTCGGATAAATCGTAACCGGCGAACTTGTTGGGCATAGCCGACTCGCTTTTTATCAAATTAAGGGCCCGCTGGTTGGCTCCTGTGGGCTTCGTTATATGAAGGAGCAGAAAGTTCGACCTTACTTCCTCGAACGAATTAGATCATATTGCGAGTGCAATTCTCCCAAACGGATGCGCCTCGCACCTTACCAACCGGACCGTCTAAAAACCCAGAAAGGAGTGCCAATCCCAAGGCATCAATCAAACTAAATTTTTCGCGTCTAGGAATACGGGACAAAATCGCATTGACGCGTAGTATCGTCACCTGACAAAGCCCCTTTGTTGGGGGACAGAGCTCCTTCGTCGGGTGACAGAGCTCCTTTGTTAGGTGACAAGGCTCTTCCGTGGAGCAACAAGCCTCCCTCGTTAGGTAACAAGGCGCCTGCGAGGAGTAACAAAGCTCGCCTTTGGGTAACAAAGCTCGTGTCAGGGGGTATATCCGGGCCAGTGTTCCGGCTCACAGCTCCTGCGTTGGGTAACCTACCCCAGCTTCTGGAAAACGCTGCCCTTTGAGGCTTTCTATTCCAACAGATGACCCGCATGGCCGTTTCAGCGTTACCTGAAAAGGTTGCGGATAACTGAAGGAATCGAAGAAGGAGAAGTCGCACACCATGAAACTCTTGTATAAAATCGCTTTTACATTTGCCGCGCTCGCATTTGTTGGATTGGCCAGCGGAAGTGCTTTCGCCGACGGCATTGTATTGGTCAGCCCAGACATCCAGAAACTGGTGCCACCTCTGGCAGCGCTGAACCTTCAGCATAGCGGCAACAGCTCGACTGAATCTGGTGGCGTGCGTTACACAGGTAGTGGAGACCTGGCATTTGGCGACATCAGTGCTGGTCCTCATCAACACACCGTTGCGTTTAGCGACCTTGGATTAGGAGAGGCCAATGACCTCCGGGTGCTGCTGAACATTAATGAAGCAAATGGCGGTACCAAGGCGCCGATCACGATCGATTCTCTTGTCCTGACCGCTTACGATAAGAATGGCAACTCGGTTTTCAGCGCCGATCTGGTGAACGGACAACCCGTAGGTCTGGATCAGTTCAGGCATGGACAGGGCGCAAACTCAGACTATGTTTTCGGTTTGGATACCGAAGCCGCAGCCCGCTTACAAGCCGCGATTGACCAGGATCCCGGGCTTAGACTTGGCTTAACCGCCAGCATGAGCAACGTCAACGGCGGACCTGAGCGATTTACTTACAGTGGCCACCCGGGCCCGGTTCCGGAACCAGCTACGATGGTTTTATTTGGAACCAGTCTTGCCGGCCTCGCCAGCGTGGTGCGGCGACGCCGCAAAGCTGCCGCGATTAAAGCCGCTACCGCTATTGAGACCGACATCAATTAAGACCTCCGACACTTCTTTATTGAGCAAGAGCTGGACCGCTGACAAGCGGTCCGGCTCTTTGACTTTTGACTTCTACCAGAACGATCCACAAAACCACACGATCCTGAAGTCAGTGCGGCTTCGTGTGTTTTCGTGGATCGCTTTACCTGGTTCGGTTATCTCTCATGAATAGAACCCTAGTTATTCCCGGCTCAGAACTTGACGCTCTCTAAACCAGCATGCTAGGTTGCGGGTCTGCCTAAAATTGAAGAGTTTTCGGATCCTTTGCCAGAAAGCAGAGCCCGCGAATGAACGCGCCCGCATTAGAACTTAAACGCACGCCACTCAACAGCGCGCACCGCCATCTAAGCGGGCGCATGGTTGAGTTTGGCGGGTGGGACATGCCGGTCCAATACGCTGCTGGGACGATGACAGAACACGTGCGCACTCGGACTCGCGCCGGCCTGTTTGACGTGTCGCATATGGGTGAGATCGACGTGCGGGGTTCTGACGCAATTACCTTCATTAATCGTCTGGTTTCCAATGACGTCACTAAACTGATTGACGGCCAGGCCCAATACTCCGCTCTGACAACACCCGAAGGTACTGTCATTGACGACCTCCTGGTTTATCGCTTCGCTGAAAATCGCTTGCTGCTCGTGGTAAATGCGGGGACGACAGAAAAGGATTGGAATTGGATCAAGGCGCATCACAGTGACGAAAGCGTGGAGTTGCGAAATGTCAGCGCCGAATATTGCCAGCTTGCAATTCAGGGTCCGGATGCGCTGTCAATTCTGAAAACTCTAACTGCAGTGCCGCTCAACGATATTAAGTATTATCACTTTCGCGAAGGCGATGTTGACGGCGTGCCGTCGATAGTCTCGCGCACCGGATATACCGGCGAAGACGGCTTTGAGGTATACGCTGTGGCGGACAAGGCCGAGCAAATCTGGAATAAGATGCTCGACGCCGGCAAGTTTGGGGCGGAAGAGGGCGTGTTGCCCTGCGGTCTGGCTGCGCGAAACACTCTCCGGTTGGAAGCGGGAATGTGCCTCTACGGGCACGAGATTGACGAAACCACAACCCTGCTCGAAGCCAACCTGGGCTGGATTACTAAACTCAGCAAAGGTGAATTCATCGGCCGCGAGCGATTGGCAAAACAAAAAGAAGAGGGCATCAAGCGCAAGCTGGTGGGCTTTGAAGTTACTGATCGCGGCATTGCTCGCGATGGCCAGGATATTTTGGTTGGCGGCCAGCACGTGGGCCAAGTCACGTCGGGAAGCCCGGCTCCTTTCTTAAAGAAGAACATTGGGATGGCTTACGTTCCCGTCGAGTCAGCCGTAGAAGGCGGCAAAATTGAAATCGATGTGCGCGGCCGCTTAGTCGGAGCGCAGATTGTACCACTGCCGTTCTACAAGCGTCCGAAGATCTAATTAGGATTATGAGTCAGAACCGCCTGCGGTAGCCGGCGGTTGAAGTGAGAGTGTGGGGCCACGTGAATATTTCTTTTGCTCTGGTTCAACCGCCCGCTACTGCAGGCGGTTCTGACAGCTGGCATTGGACGTGTTCAGAAGCTTAGGTTATAAACAAACAATTGCGGATCAATCAGAAAATCAAAACAGTTTAGGAGCATCATGGCCAAAGTCCCGGAAAATTTGCACTATAGCAAGGACCACGAATGGGTGCGTGTCGAAGGCGACACCGCCGTCGTCGGGATCACCGATCACGCGCAGGACCAGCTCGGAGATGTGGTCTATGTGGAACTGCCGAAGCCCGGCGAAGAATTTGCCGCCCACGAGTCGTTTGGCTCAGTCGAATCGGTCAAGGCGGTCTCGGAAATTTTTACGCCGGTATCCGGTAAGGTTGTCGAGGCCAACGACTCGCTGAATGACGAGCCCGAAAAAGTGAACAAGGATCCGTATGGCGAAGGTTGGATGATCAAGATCAAAATGAGCAGCCCCGGCGAAGTCGACAGCCTTTTGACGTCCGCCGAATACGAAGACTTTACGAAAGCCGAGAGTGAATAGCATTGCGTTACATTCCCAACTCGCCCGACGAACGCGCCGAGATGCTGAAACAACTGGGCGCCGCTTCGATTGAAAACCTTTTCGATTCAATTCCCGAAGACTTACGGCTGCGTCAGCATCTGACCGTCCCGCCGGCGATGTCTGAAATCGAGCTGCTTAAAGCCTTTGACGAAATGGGCTCGCGCAATCAAGCCGCCGGCCGGGTCAGTTTTCTTGGCGGCGGGGCGTATTCACATTACGTCCCCACCATCGTGGATCATTTGATTTCACGATCGGAATTTTTCACTGCTTACACCCCTTACCAGCCGGAAATTTCCCAGGGCACGCTGCAATCGATTTTCGAGTTTCAAACCTTAGTGTGCCAGTTAACAGGCATGGATATAGCGAACGCCTCGATGTATGACGGCTCGACCGCTATGGCCGAAGCCGTGCTGATGGCCGAGCGTGTGACCAGGCGTTCAAAAGTAGTTGCATCAGCCGCCATACATCCGCAGTATTTGGAAGTGGCCCACACCTACGTGCAGCATGCGGGAATCGAGTTAGAGCACGCCCCGTTTGACTCGGCGACTGGCCAGACGCTGGTCGACTCGATTGATGATCGAACCGCGGCGATTGTGGTGCAGTCGCCAAACTTTTTTGGCTGCATCGAAGATGTCGAAACACTCGCCGACAGGGCGCACGCGAAAGGCGCACTGTTGATCGTGGCGGTCACTGAGGCGATGTCGCTCGGGCTGTTGCGATCGCCCGGAGCATCAGGAGCGGACATCGTCGTCGCCGAGGGACAATCGTTCGGCGTGCCGCTTTCATTCGGCGGCCCGTACGTTGGGCTTTTTGCGATCCGCGAAAAGTACGCTCGACAAATCCCCGGTCGTCTGGTTGGCGAGGCATACGATAGACAGGGGCGGCGCGGTTTTGTTCTGACCCTGGCTACGCGCGAGCAACACATCCGGCGCGAAAAAGCTACCTCCAATATTTGCACCAATGAAGGCCTAATCGCGCTGGCCTCAACTATCTATCTGGAAACAATGGGCCGCTGCGGGGTCCAGGAAGCAGCGCGCCAATGTACGCAGAAAGCGCATTATGCCGCGCGCGCGATTGCGAAGATCGAAAGCTTCTCGCTTCCCTTCTCGGCTCCGTTCTTTAACGAGTTTGTGGTGCGCGCGCCGGTCGCTGCGTCGGAGCTGCTCGATACTTTAGCGAGAGAGAATGGAATAGACGGCGGCATCGCGCTGGCGCGTTTCGATTCAAGCCGGCCCAATGATTTTCTGGTTTGCGTCACTGAAACCAACACGCGCGCGCAGATCGATGCGCTCGTTCACGGGCTTACTCGTATTTCAAGCACAAAGTCACCAAGACACGAAGGGTAGCTAAGGACAAATTCTCTTGTGCCTTCGTGTTTTCATAGTAAATGTCGTCAATGGAACCTCAAATCACCAAAGTAACCAGACACATTAGTCATAACGAGTCTCTGATCTTCGAACGGTCGCACCCTGGCCGCGTAGGCTTTCTGCTGCCGCCACTCGATGTTGATGAAATACCGCTGGACGAAATTATTCCCGCTCAATTTCAGCGCGAAGATGATCTCGCAGGCATGCCGGAAGTCACCGAAGTCGACGTGGTGCGTCACTTCACGCGCATGTCGACGTGGAATTATTCGATCGATCTGGGCATGTATCCACTCGGTTCATGCACGATGAAATATAACTCGCGCCTGAACGAGAAGGTCGCGCGCATCGCCGGCTTTGCCAATCTGCATCCGCTGGCTTCTGAAGGTGAATCCCAGGGTGGGCTCCAAGTTGTGTACGAACTTCAGCAGCACCTTGCCGAAATCACCGGATTGCCCGGCATTTCGTTGCAACCCGCCGCCGGCGCGCACGGAGAAATGACGGGGATCATGATCATTCGCGCGTTTATTGATGCGCGTGACGGCAAGAGCAATTCGGCAGAGCGCCGCACGATGCTGATTCCCGACTCCGCGCACGGAACGAATCCGGCTTCGGCTCATCTTTCCGGTTTCACAGTGAAAACGATCCGCTCGACCGCGGAAGGTCTGACTGATCTCGAGCATCTGCGCGAGCTCTGTGCGCACGGCGACGTGGCTGGTCTGATGTTGACCAATCCCAACACGCTTGGTTTATTCGAACGTAACATTCAGGAGATTTGCCTCATCGTGCATGATGCAGGCGGTTTGGTTTACATGGACGGCGCCAATATGAACGCCCTGGTCGGCATCGCGCGGCCCGGCGATATGGGTGTCGATGTCATCCATTTGAACCTTCATAAGACTTTTTCGACTCCGCATGGCGGCGGCGGCCCCGGGTCGGGTCCGGTCTGTTGTACCAGGAAACTCGAACCATTCCTGCCGGTGCCGCGCGTTGTCAGAATCCCGACAAGTCGGGATAGCGACGGGGTTGATTCGACCGTCTTCAAACTCGACTTCAATTGCCCTCAATCGATCGGCCGAGTCAAGGCGTTTCTGGGCAACTATGGAATGATGCTGCGGGCCCTTTCCTACATTCTCACGCACGGCTATGACGGCCTGCGCGAAGCCACCGAAGCCGCCGTACTGAACGCGCGCTACATTGCGCATGGTCTGATCTCTGATTACGAAAAGCCCTTTGATTCGCCGCCGATGCACGAGGTGGTCTTTACCGACAAACGCCAGGCGCGCAGGGGTGTACACACTCTCGACATCGCCAAGCGCCTGATCGACTACGGCTTCCACCCGATGACGATCTATTTCCCTTTGATAGTTTCGGGAGCCATGCTGATCGAGCCTACCGAATCAGTTGGACGACACGAACTCGATCAATTCATCGACGCGATGCGTTCGATCGCGCGTGAAGCGGTCGAAGATCCGGAATTAGTTTTGAATGCTCCAAACTCCACGCGTATCGGGCGTTTGGATGAAGCAGCGGCAGCTCGCAAGCCTGTGCTGCGCTGGAAGCCAAAGCAGGCAGCGAGCGCGAGCTAGAGTTGGTCGATTCCAAACAAAGGAGAAAAGAAAACGATGGCGGCACAACAACCATGGACCGGTATACAGGTAGAAACCAGCTTCTTTCCTCTTTCATTTTTTCTTTATCTCTGTACCCCAACCATCGTAATTGATGGTGTGGCCCATAGAAGACCGTGGGGTACGCATTCTTTTCAACTACCGGGAGGAATGCACAACGTCAGGATCTTCTTTGGGTATTTGTTCATGTCCACCTGTGGGGACAACTCGATTAATGTGGTAGTCCAACCCAATTGCATTCACCGGATCAAATTCGAAATGCCGCCCTGGATGTTCTCGAGAGGCGCTGTCAGAGAATTACCGCCTTACATCTTCGCCAGACAATAAAGAGTCAGATGAAAAGAAGGGGAGTTTTCATGCTCAGCAAACCTCGTTGGTGGCGAACAACCCGCCGCCCGCCGCCTGACGGCGCTAGTCTTTACTTGCTTGTTTGCGTTCAGTTCTGTTCCGGCGCAGGGCATCAAAAAGAAAGTCCGGTTCGTCAAAGGCACTTCGTCGATCACTCTCAGGAATGCGGTGGTTCGGGGTGACAGGGATCGCTACTATTTGGGAGCAAAGGCCGGGCAGACAATGTCTGTCAAGATTACCTCAACGGAAAAGAACGCCGTCTTTCAGATTTATTTCCACGGCGAGGAAGAGGCTTTGCCGGGCGCAGGTGACGGGGACGACGCCATGAATTGGTCGGGCCAACTGCCTATCGACAATGATTACGTGATCGTGGTGGGCGGAATGCGGGGAAACGCTACTTACGCGTTGACGATATCCATCAAGTAACTACGCTTCCCAATTTTCTTCTGTTTGGCTGCCCCCTGGTTTTGATTTTTCCGCAACTCCCGCCGCCGGAAGTTGCAAGAGCGCGAGTCGCCTGACCACACGGCCACCGAGAAGGTGTTCTTCTATGATCTCGGGCACATCCGAGGCGCGAACCTGCGCGTACCAAACCCCGTCAGGATAAACCATAACCGCCGCGCCGATAGCGCAGAAACCGACTGAAGCACACTCAGTCAGTATGACGCTGCCGTTGGGGTTCTTGCCCTTCGCTGCCTTGCCGAAAAGGATTCCGCGCAATTTCAACTGGCTTTCAAATGCCTCGATCACTTCAGCGCTACCGACGGCCGAACAGGACTTGCCCGAACACACAAACACGTGATGGTGAATCGGCGCGCGAGTCACAGGCGCGAGGGCGCACAATTCCGCGAGGTCGTTGACGAATTTAGGTTCAGCCATACATTCACATGCTAGCACGAGCTCTTGAAGAACGATTATCTCTGAGCCCTAATTTTGGTTCAGAGTTCAACCTTTAAGTTGCTGATTGCAGGAGCACGCTGAAGCTTGTACTCGAAAAAGCACTACCCAGTGCTGAGTCTTTGCGCGCAACCGATTCCATTGTAAGATTGATGCGAACGGGCGACCGCTTGACAGACCGCATCAAGCTCCACGCGGTCTTCGATGCGGACGCCTGGTTTCATGTTCGGACTAATAAGCTTCACGAAACAATGGCAGAACAACAGGTAAACGGGCTGGTAATTCACGTCTCGTCGCTCAACGACAGATCGACGGAAGTCGTCATGCGCGAGATCATTCGCATCGGCGCTTGTGAAGATTGCGATGTGAAGATTCGTCTACCGCAGGGCGCCTCCAGCACCGGGCCAGTCATTGAACTGGCGCGCAAGAACGGCATTTATCGCATCGCCAGCATCGATCCGAATCTGGAAGTCAAACTAAACGGCCGATCAATTAAGCCCGAGAAGGGTATTCACGACGGAGACGAAATCTGGATCGGTCCCGCGGGTCCATCGATACATTTTTTTCCGATCGCCTCAACCCCGGCCCTGGTACCGGGTCGCCGCGACGGCGCACACGTCGCACCTTTCATCGAACAGGCAGCGATGGAGGCTTCAGCGACGGCGCGCCGCGATGACGCAAAAATCTTCCTGCGAGAGTTCACTCGCGAGTTGGTTCGCGAGATTAATCCCAGTACCAAGATAATTGCTTTCGCAATCCTTATTTTGGCCGTACTCGGCGCCCTCTACATTGGCTTTGCGCAATTCAATGAAGCCCGTCGCGGTCGTCGCACCATAGCTGAGCAGCAGGCCCAGCTCGTGGCCCAGCAGCAACAACTACAACGCGCGAACGATCAGCTGAGCAAGGTAATAGAATCTACCAATCGAATTCAGAATACGATCGCGATGGGTGAAATGCTGCGCGTCAAGTACGGCGAGGGCGTCTGTTTGATTTATGGTTCGTTCACCTTTGTCGAGTTGGGAACCGGCCGCCCGCTTCGTTATTCCGAGACACAGACCGATGAATCCGGGAACCCGGTCCAAAATGGAAATGAACAGCCGGTCCTGAGTCCCGAGGGGCAAGGACCGATAGCTGAATTTCCTTTCGTCGGCACTGGATTTCATGTCGGCGATGGTTTCGTGCTGACTAATCGTCACGTGACACAGCCATGGGAAGCGGATGAGCGAGCCCAGGCCTTGAACAGCAGTGTCAAAGGAGTCCCGCGGCTGAAAAAATTAGTGGCTTTCTTTCCCGGGAACACACAGGCTGTCAATTTGAAGTTCAAGCAGGCCGGAAAACCAGAGGACGTCGCGGTGTGCATGATTGACCCTAAGGACCTGCCGCCAAAGACGCCGGTTCTGCTGTTGGAAAAGGATCCTGGATCGGTCGCAATCGGGAAGCTCGTGGTTACGATGGGATATCCGTCGGGACCAGATCGTATCCTGGCACTTTTGGATGAAAGTGAGGCGCGCGCAATTCAACAGCGATATGGTTCGGTCGAGGCGCAACTCGCTTACCTCGCAGAAAAAAAGCTGATTACGCCGTTGACGACGCAGGGGAATATTACGGATCTCAAAGCGCGGCGTATTGTGTATGACGCGCGCACCGGCGAAGGTGGATCAGGCGCCCCTCTGTTTGGGCCGTCGGGCCGGGTAATCGGAATCACGTTCGCGATCTTCACCGAGAACACTGCTTCGAATTTTGCTGTGCCGATTCGGTACGCCGTTGTATTGTTGGAGAAAAGCGGTTGGCAGGGTCCCGCGAATCTGGAAGCTGAGCCAAAGGAAACGGCGGCCGCTAATCAAACAAACACTAAGTGAAATCTCCGGTAGATGACTCTACGATCAGTCTACACAACTGTAACAATCGTACAGACATCTGAGGAGATCGTTGGTACTTTGATTGCCGAGGATTTTCGCGATAAAAATACACTGGTGAAACAGACACCAGATAAGAAAGCTGCAGGAACATCGCTCCTTTTGGAGCGTTTTTTCAAAGCATGGACAGAAAAACCTATCGCCCCAGAAGGTACACCGGCCGGATATTCACTCGCCGCGTCGTTTTTCGATTGACTCTGCTGTTGATCGCCAGTGCGCTTTGGCAGGGCCAGAGTGCTGCACAAACAACGAACCAGTTCGGCGCCAAGCCATCTGCTCCAGCTAAAGCAGTCGAGATTGAGCAGATTACAACTGCGTCTGCGGTGCCGGTTCCCGCGCTGACTAACGCAGAACGTCTGGCTGCCAACGCATCGACCGGGGCGACTGCAGGAGAGCTGCCGACCGAGGTTGGAGCGTCCGGCACACCTCAACCTCAGTTCAGAATCGAACGCCTGCCGATGATTGGCGGCGCGGAATTGCTCACCATCTTTGGCCGGCTCGACGGAATGCGCAGTAACGCCCTGCCCGCGCCGGAAGTTCCGCTCGTCAGCGTAGTGCGCGATACCCTGTCCGACAACGATCCG